>Ga0209742_10000376_pt1 | contig 24228 bp, 24 predicted proteins | sample DeeMarSeWOR38_10_FD_187462 | JGI IMG/M metagenome (GOLD analysis project Ga0209742, IMG submission 187462) | Marine sediment microbial communities from White Oak River estuary, North Carolina - WOR-3-8_10 (SPAdes) (version 2) | ecosystem: Environmental > Aquatic > Marine > Intertidal zone >... | reverse complement strand
ATTACCTGGGCCGCTTCGGCTTCAGTGGTGAGCGCATCTTCGAGCCGGTCGCACCGTTCTCCGGCGGTGAGAAAGCGCGACTGGTGCTGGCGCTGATGATTCGCCAGGGGCCCAACCTGCTGTTACTCGACGAGCCGACCAACCACCTCGATCTCGAAATGCGCCAGGCACTGAGTGTCGCTCTCATCGAGTACATGGGCGCGCTCGTCGTGATCTCCCATGATCGACATCTGCTGAGAAGTGTATGCGACGAATTGCTCATCGTTCACGACGGCATTGTCGACCGGTTTGATCGTAGCCTCGATGACTACCCGACCTGGCTGAGGGAGCAGGAAGAGAAGTCCGAACTGGCCATGGCCAAATGGAATGACGGTCCTGTGAAGAGTGTCAACAGGAAGCAGCAGCGACGGGAGCAGGCGCAGCAGCGGCAGCGCCTGAAACCACTCCAGGACCAGGTCCGCAAGGTGGAGAAAGCGCTTGCATCACATCGTGCCAGGCTGACCGAGCTCGAGTCGCGCCTTGCGGATGAGTCGATATACGCCGACCCGGACAGGAAGGATGAGCTGACGCAGCTGTTTCAGGACCAGGCGGCCGTAAAGTCGACAATCGAGTCGCTCGAAGTGGAGTGGCTGGAAGCGAGCGAGAGCCTGGAGCAGGCAACATGAAGATCTGGGTCGATGCCGATGCGTGTCCGGTCGTCGCGCGGGAAATCCTCTTCCGGGCGGCAGACAGGACCGGTGTGCAATTGACGCTGGTGGCCAATCAGCCCATGAGCGCACCGAACTCGAAGAACATCAGGACACTCCAGGTGCCGGGAGGCTTCGACGTTGCGGACGACGAGATCGTCAAACGACTCGATGCCGGCGACCTGGTCATTACCAGCGATATCCCGCTCGCCGCCGAGGTCATCGAGAAGGGCGGTCACGCCCTGAGTCCTCGCGGCGAATTGCACACCAGGGAAAACATCGGCGCCAAGCTCAATATGCGGGATTTCATGGACACGATGCGATCAAGCGGGGTGGAAATGGGCGGCGGTCCGAGCGCTTATGGCCAGCGCGACAAACAGGAGTTCGCGAACCAGCTGGACCGGTTATTGACCCGATATGCCAGAGAAGGCTGAGCTGTGCACTCACGCAGCGGTATCAGTTGCGTGCAAGGGCCCGGAGCGACAGGGATAACGGCAGCGTCTCGCCGGTTGCCGTCGTGACTTCCGGCTCGTCGGCGACCTGCAGGCGAGAGGGGTCGATGCCGTGTCGGTCCAGCGCATCGGCAACGGCGCGCGCGCGGTAACGCGCCAGGCGCTGCAGTGCCGATTCGCTGACTGCCTCGTTTTCGACCAGTTCCTCGAATACGGCCTCGTAGTACCGGTCGTCCTTGTTCGGAAACCGTGCGCCGATCCCCTGGCGTTGTGCAGAACGAAGGCGCGTGTTCGCGAACTCGTCGAGGATATCGCGCACCCGCGCGTCGCCGACGTCGAGCGGCGCGACCTCCGCGCCGCTCGGGGGGCGCGCGCTGGTCGCGAGCGTGATGTGCAGACGCAGCTGCCGATTCGCGAGGGCATGACGGTCCGCGGCTGCATCATAGCCAGGTGTTACGCTCAGCCCGAGCAGCGGCCGCTGGCGCAACGCGCCCGCGAGGGCAATGAGTTGTGCGTCTGCATCGGGCGAGATTTCGGCGCTTCCGGTTTCGAAGGCAAGCTGATCGAGCGGCCCTTGCTGCCAACCGGCCAGGTCGGCCAGCACATCAAACGGCGCCACCGTCAGTTCCGCCATGAAGCCGCGCCACAGGTCACCGCAAAGGCGTGCCGGGCCGGCCGCCGCGTCCGCCGGATCGAATCGATCGCGGTGAACGGCGCGCACCCTGCCTGACGGGTCTTCGAGCAGGGCGAGCGCGAACGACGGCTGCGCGTCCGCGGGATCCTCGTCCGGATTCGCGAGGCGCAGGTCGTATGCCTCGACCCGGGATTCGACGGACACATCCGTCGCATTTCCCGCGAGGTCGCAATCGAAGTCGGCACGTCCGGACACGATATCCCGCCCGATGACCGGGGCGACGTACGGCGATACCGTGGACAGGTCGAGGTCGGAGACTGAAACTCGCAGGGTCGAGTTCGGCTGCAACCCCGGCGGCCGCCAACGCGCCGTCAATTCCGCGTCGCCGGAGCCGGCGACGTTACCGTTCAATGCGATCTCTGTTACGCCGCTACTTCGGTTCCGCGACAGCCTGGCGTCGATCTCGTCGACGTCGATTGCCACACCGGGCTGCGCCGTCGCGTCGAGGTACGTGAGCCGGCCTGCGTTAGCGACGATGGTGCCGACGACGACACCCGGGTGTTGCTCGGCAAGAACGAAATGATTCAGCCAGGATGGTGACGGTCTGCTTTCCCCGGCATGTTGCACCATTTGCACCGATGGCCGGGCGACCTGCAGGCGCTCGATCGTTACCGATGGTTGTCGTGGGTCGAGCGTAACGCCGGTGGCGGACAATGCGCTGGCGGTGAAGTCCGCCTGCCCGCCCGCCACCGAATGCACGGCCACTTCGGATAATTCCACCGTGTCGTGAAACGACCAGCGCGGCTCGATCAGACTCCGCGGGTCAAGTCGTGCTTCGACGCGACCGACCGAAACCCTGGCTGGGTTTTGCGGTCGAATTAGAGTAACGTGGGTCAGCGATATTGCGAAGGTGTAAGGATTGAGAGCGACGCCTTCAATGTTCAGTTTCTGGCCGGCATCCGATGCAAGCGTGGTGCTCAACCACCGTTCGACGAGATGAGGAGCGAGTGCGAACCCGGCCAGGGAATACAGCGCGAAAACAGTCGCTGCGACAAGCAGCGCGCTCAACCATGCTTTTCGCAAATCAGATCTCCGGTCGGCACAACGTCAGATCGCGGCCGGCGCATCTCACTTCAGGAAATGCGGATACAGTGGATGACCGCATCCTCCGCATCCGCAATTCCAGCATATCAATAAACGAGGAGCACGATCGTGCAACCACTGTTACAAAATCCGGTTTCGGTGACGGCAACCTGCCGGCGACGGCTTTGCAGGGGCCAGATCGACAATCGCATGCTGGTTACCATTGCCGCGGCCGCCGTCGTCGTAATCATACTGGCCGTCGTGTGGCTCAGGCCCGAACCGGAGCCCGAACCGGTGCCGGCACCGGGCACTGAACGCCCGCTCGAAACCGTCGCGCCCGCAGAAACGCCCGCCGAACGCGGCGATACGGCAAGAGAAGTCATCGAGGAACTCGAAGCCGGGGCCGGCGGCGCCGACTATGCCGAGGCTTACCGAAGGGCGGAGGAGTTCCTGTCACAGGGCCGGCTTGCGGATGCACAACTGCTGTATTTTTTTGCTGCGCGCGGTGGCCATACGGCGGCAGCGTTTACGCTGGCGACGTTCTATGATCCGAACCATTACTCACAGGACGCGAGCCTCATGGAGCGGCCGGATGCCTTCCAGGCCTACAAGTGGTACCGGACAGCCAGCGAAGCAGGGGATGAGCGCGCAGCCACCCGCCTCGATGAATTGCGCGCATGGGCCGAAGAGGCGGCGGCAGCCGGCAATACGGATGCCGAACGGCTGCTGCTGCAATGGGAGTAGACATCATGCATAAGAACTTACTATCCACGGCCTGGATCGTTGCGGTTATCGGGTTCGTCATGACGTTCGCGGCGGACGTCCATGCGCAGGTGGAGCGACCGCTGCTGCAGGAAGGCAAGAGCGCGTTGTACCAGCGTGTCATTGCCGTGCCCGGCGCTGCACTCGTTGACGCGCCCGGCGATACGTCAGACCCGCGGGTCGTGCCACCGTTTTCGACGTACTACGTGTACGACCGGCAGCAGCAGGATGGCCGAGCCTGGCTGCAGGTGGGACTGAACAGCGCGGGCGATATCGAGGGCTGGCTGGCAGGCGAGGAAGCCGTCGACTGGCAACAGACGCTGACGGTCGCGTTTCGCGACCCGGCAAAACACGAGCGGGTATTGCTGTTCGGCGACCGCGACGCACTGAAGAAAATCGTCGACGGGAACGACGCTGCAGCCTACCGGCGCCTGCGGTCGCAGGCCATCGAGGGGGCGAACACTGATTCGCCGGTCGTGGCCGTGCAGCCGGACCGGAACGTCGACATCCGTCGTGATTTCTATCTCGTGCCGATCCTGGACCACGAAGACGTGCTCGTCAGCGGCCAGCAGGCGAGGCTGCTGCGCGTAGCGACGGTGCCGCTGCAGGATTCCGCGGCAATTGTCGAGGCGTATCGGACCGGCATCGTATTCGTCATCGATTCCACGGTGTCCATGAAGCCTTACATCGATGCAACGCGTGACGTCATGCAGCGCGTCTATCGTGCCATTGACGAGGCGAAACTTGCCGAGCGCGTCAGTTACGGCCTGGTCGCTTTCCGCGACAGCACGTCCGCGGTCCCCGGCCTCGAGTACGTGAGCCGCACCTTCGCCAATCTCGAGGACGGCAGCAGCGGCGAAGCATTCCTGTCGAGCATCGACAGGGTGCAGCCTGCGACCGTGTCGAGCGAGGGTTATAACGAAGATGCCTACGCCGGGGTCGACGAGGCAATTCGTGCGATCGACTGGGGCGGCTACTACGCGCGGTACGTCATCCTGATCACGGACGCCGGGCCGCGCGCCGCGGACGACCCGCTCTCGGCGACCGGACTTGGTGCCGAATCCTTGCGGCGGCTCGCGGCGGACAAGGACATCACCATCGGTGTCTTTCACCTGAAGACACCCTCGGGTGCTGACAATCACGACTATGCGGAAGCCGAGTACCGCGAGTTGTCGACCGTGAGCGGCATCGGCGATTTCTACTATCCCGTGAAAACCGGTGACGTCGAAATTTTCGAACAGGCGCTGGGTGCACTCACCGGGCAACTCACGGCACAGGTACGTGCCGCCGCAGCCGGGCAGCCCCCGGCGAAGATCGCGACCGCGAGTGAGGAGACAGAGCTCGGGGCCTTCCAGGAAAAAGTCGACCGGCTGGGATACGGTCTGCGCATGCGTTACCTGCAGGAGCAGGCCGGGGAGGGCGTGCCATCGCTGTTCAATGCCTGGATGATCGATCGCGACTTCGACGCGCCGCAGGAACGCGCTCTCGATGTCCGGGTTCTGTTGACGCGCGATCAGCTCAGTGACCTGCACGAAGTCCTGCGACAGGTGCTCATGACCGCCGAGGAGGGTGCGCTCGCACCTGACGACTTCCTGGATGAGTTGAAGAGTCTCGCTGCCTCGATCAGCCGCGATCCAGAAGCCGTGAAGTCCGCGACACGCGCCGTGGGTGGCGAGAGTCTCGCGGATCTCGGTTACATGCGCGAGTACCTCGAGGGCCTGCCTTACCGCAGCGAGGTGATGAATCTCGATCTCAGTATCTGGGAGCAGTGGCCGGCACAGCGGCAGTTCGACTTTATCAATCAGCTCGACGGCAAGGTCGCTTACTACCGTGCACTGCACGACAACGTCGATCTTTGGGTATCGCTGGACGGTGAGGCCGTGGACGGAGACTCCGTGTACCCCCTATTGCTGGAGGCCCTGCCCTGAGCGATCCGGTCTTTTCACTGCGCGGGGTGGTGAAGAGCTACCGCGCGGGCGGCACGCAGTTTCGCCTGACCATTTCGAGCCTCGACATCCGGGCGGGCGCAAAACTCGCCTTCATCGGCGAGAGCGGCTCCGGCAAGAGCACGCTCCTCGAACTGCTGGCGATGATCCTGCGTCCGTCCGCGAGCGATCGCTTCAATTTCACCACCGATGCGGGTACGCAGGACGTAATGGCTGCCTGGAATTCTGCCGACGCGGACCGGCTGAGCGATCTGCGCAGCCGGCACATCGGTTACGTGCTGCAGTACGGTGGCCTGCTGCCCTATCTCACCGTGCGTGAGAACATCAACCTGTCCCGACGGTTGCTGCAACAGGACATCGGCGATTCGGCCGATCACTGGGCAGAGCGTCTCAACATTGCCGGGCAGCTGGGCAAGCTGCCGGCCGAGCTCTCGGTGGGCCAGCGGCAGCGTGTAGCCATCGCTCGGGCATTGGCCCATGAGCCCGCGGTACTCATCGCCGATGAGCCGACGGCGTCGGTCGACCCGCTGAATGCCGAACGCATCATGCAGCTGATGGTCGGGCTGGTCGATGACCTCGGCGTTACCCTGATCGTGGCGAGCCACGCGCATCGCCTGATGCAAAGCGCCGGCCTCGACATGATCGACCACCATGTCGACGCGATCGACGCCAATACCATGCACGTGACGGTGTCCGACATTGCGGCCTGATTCCCAATCCGGGCTCATACTGCGCCTCGCATGGCGGGACTTCCTGCACGAGCACGTCATGTCGGCGTGTTTCGTCCTGGCTCTGAGTGCGGTGCTGTTGCCGTTGCTGGTGCTGTTCGGGCTCAAGTTCGGCATCATCGGCAATCTGCTCGCGCCATTGACGGACGATCCCCGCTATCGGCAGATCCTGCCCGCCGGCAGTGGCAGCTTCGATCCCGACTGGTTCGACGCGATGGCCGCTCGCAGCGACGTCGCCTTCATCGTGCCGCGCACACGCGCAATTGCAGCAACGATGCGCCTGCGCGTGCCCGACAGCGACGAAGGCCGCATCATCAGCGTCGAACTTATCCCGTCGGCGGCGGGAGACCCGGTGCTGGATGAGCTGGAGGAGCCGGCGGGCTACGAGCGCGTGGTGTTGTCGTCCGACGCCGCCGGAAAGCTCGGCGTCGCAGCCGGAGACCGCGTCGAAGGTATCGTGTCGCGCACGCTCGCGGGGAACGCGGAAACGGAACTGCTGCCGCTCGAAGTGACGGGCGTCGCGTCGGCGGCGGCGTTCGGCCGTGACGGCATGTTCGTGTCGCAGGACCTCATGGTCGCGGTCGAGGACTTTCGCGATGGCCGCGCCGTGCCGGAATTCGGCTGGGACGGGGCCGTCGTCGATGACTCGCAACGCACGTTCCCCGGGTTCCGGCTGTACGCCGCGGAGCTCGACGACGTGGCGGGACTGCGGCGCGGCCTGATGGACCAGGGCATCGATGTACGTACGCGGCTCGCAGACATCGAACTCGTTCAATCGCTGGATCGTAACCTGAGTATCGTGTTCTGGATCATCGCGATCATCGCTGCGGTGGGTTACGGCCTGTCGTTCGGCAGCAGCGTGTGGGCGAACGTCGACAGGAAACGCCGGGAGTTCAGCGTGTTGAGGCTCACGGGCTTTCGTACTCGCGGCATCGTCTGGTTTCCGATCTTGCAGGCGATGCTGACGGGTGCGCTGGGCTGGCTGATCGCATCCGCCGCCTTTTTCGCGGTCCAGGCGGGCCTGAATGCGCTGTTCGCCGACACCATTGGCGGCGGCCAGTCGGTCTGCCGTTTGCTGCCGGTGCATTTTCTCGTCGCGCTGGGCATGACGCTCGTCTTCGCGAGCGTTGCGGCCATGCTGGGCGGCATTCGGCTGGTGCAGCTGGAACCGTCGCTGGCGCTGCGCGAAGGCTGACCAGCTCGAGCAGATCGGGAGCGATTTCATCCGCAAGCAGGGTTAGGCACGCGGCCGGCCGACATTCCCGCGGCACTCCACCCGTCAACGACCCGGTTGAAAATCGCAGGGAAATACGTGAAATCCCGGCTAGTCAAATGGCTCACCTGGTAGTCCAATTACAATCGATATTGCAAGGTGCAATAGGGAGTAAGGCAGTGACCAAGTGGGAAGAATGGGAACGCATACACGCCGCGCAAGATGCCAGGGATCGCAATATCCTGCTTGCGATTTTGACGCTAGTCGTCGTGCTGGTGCTTGTAACGAGTGTGACCGCTTCCTAGTATTTGCCTGTTAGCGCGGGAGAGGCGCGTCCCGCAATTCCGGTATTACCGGACTCTATAAGTAAACCCGCGCCATGGCGAGACTTCACGGACGCTCGCCAGGATACGTGCAAACCGCAGCACAATCGGTCGATATAAGTCAATAAAATCAGACGATTAACGCTCCCCGAGTCTGCGAGACGGTGGTTTGATTGCTTCGTGCATGCGGACCTCGCCCTGTCTCTTGCCCGGTTCGGTAAGCTTGTCGTTTATTGCAGGAACTTTCCCACCGTGACCAGGGCGACATCATGACCACAATCAACCGGACCCGACGGCGTATTCTCAAGACAACCGGAGCCACTGCATTGTTCACTGCATTTGGCGGTACCATGCTCGGCACGGCTCGAAAGGCAGGAGCGCAATCCGTGAAAACAATTCGGTGGGGTATCGTCGGCACGGGCGGTATCGCAAATTCGATGGCGGGCATGATCAGGATGGCGGACGCGTCGGAGATAGGCGCCGTTTCGAGCCGCCGCATGGAAACCGCACAGGCATTCGCGGACGATCACGATGTGCCGAACGCCTTCGACTCCTGGCAGGAGATGATCGACTCGGACGCGGTTGACGCCATCTACGTCGCGACGCCGACCAGCGTGCGCGAGGAGATCTGCGTCGCCGCGGCGAAAGGCGGCAAACACGTGCTCGGCGAAAAACCGTTTGCCAGCCTGCCGTCGGTCAAACGCATCACTGAAGCCTGCCGTGACAATGACGTGGCGTTCATGGACGGTACGCACTTCGTGCACCATCCGCGCACGCTCGATATCAGGCAGCACCGCCAGGACAGGCTGGGCTTTGTCTGGTCCGTCGCGTCGGCGTTCCAGTTCAATCTCGAGGATCGCGGCAATATTCGCTACAACCCAGAGCTCGAACCCATGGGCGCTATCGGCGATGCCGGCTGGTACAACATGCGCGCCGCGGTCGAATACCTGCCGCGCGACGCGGTACTCGATACGGCCAGCGCGCACCTGCGACGCGACGGCGAAACCGGGGCCGCGATCAGCGGTACGGGCGTTCTCGAGTTCGACGACGGCTCCACGTCAACCTGGAACTGCGGCTTTGACTCCGGCGCCGTCGTCATGGACCTCCGCATTACCGGCACGAAGGGTGTCATCAATATCGACGACTTCCTGAGCCAGAATCGCGACGGCTCGGCAGACTTCCTGTACCGCAAGGGCGGCTGGGGCGCTGGTACATCCGATGACATCAACGTCCCCTCGGCCAAACCCGGCGCTGCGCTGATGTTCGAGGACCTGGCCGCCGCCGCTCGCGATCCGTCGCTTCGCGAGCAATGGATGTCGGCCACGGAGCGCACACAGGCCCTGCTGGACGCGGCCTGGATGGCGGCGCTGCAGAGCGAGAAAAACGACGCGTAGCGGATGACGTCGCCCGAGCAGGAGCCCACGACTCGTTTCAGTGCTGCAGTAATAACGCATGGCACCCTGCAGGATGGTGATCAATTCCTGGAGACGACCACGGTGCTGCCGCGACCGGTTGACGAGGTGTTTGCGTTTTTCGCGGACGCCGAAAACCTGCAACGCATCACGCCGCCGGAGCTCGCTTTTCGAATCCTGACGCCGACGCCGATCGCTGTCAGGGAGGGAGCGATCATCGACTATCGCCTGCGGCTGTTCGGAGTACCCTTCAACTGGCGAACCCGCATCGTCCAGTGGCAACCGCACGACCGGTTCGTCGACGAGCAGATTCGAGGCCCGTACAGGAGCTGGAGGCACCTGCACACGTTCGCCGAGTGCGAAGACGGTACGCGAATGACCGATCGCGTGGAGTACCGGTTGCCGTTTCCGCCCGCCGGCTCGCTGGCGTTGCCACTGGTGCGGCGGCAGCTGGACAGGATCTTCCGCTATCGCGCCAACGCGATCCGGGCTTTTCATGCTTGAGTTGCGGCGTTCAATCCCCAGTTAGAAAGCATGTGGAAGAGGCACCCCGCCCGACGATGAACGACCAGGCTATGCAGCAAATCGCACCGGACCCCGGAGGGTCCGGTGACATTGATGGCACAGAGGTCTTGCGCCTGGCACGTGAGTCGATCGAATACGGGCTGGTCCACGGTGAGCCGTCGCCCGTCGACTGCGACGACTTGCCCCGGGTGCTGACAGAACCGGCGGCGACATTCACCACCTTGCGCTTCGAAGGTTATTTGCGTGGCTGTTGCGGAACGCTCGAAGCCGTGCGGCCGCTTGCGGAGGACGTGACGCACTCCGCGTTTCAGGCGGCGTTCCGGGACGTGCGTTTCGAGCCTGTCGGCAAGCACGAGGTGGATACCATCAGGCTGGAGGTTTCCGTGCTGTCGCCACTGGAGACGATACCTGTGTCGGGTGAGGCCGAATTGTTGCAGCAGTTGACGCCGGGAGTTGACGGGCTCGTCATAGTCGCCGACGGTCGCCGCGCGACGTTCCTGCCGAAAGTCTGGGAAATGTTGCCGGAGCCGGAGCGATTCCTCGCCGGCCTCAAAGCGAAATGCGGGCTGGCGGAGGATTACTGGGCGGGGAGCCTCGCGTTCCAGCGCTACCGCACCACTTCCTACGTGGAATCGAATACCTAGATTCGGCGCACTTCGTTTCCGGGGCCGCCTACTGCAGCGACTCGTGCCGCACCCAGTCGACTTCCATGACCCATTCGCCTTCCATCGGTGCGTCATTGATCTTGGCAAAATTGAGTATGGCGAACATCGGTTCGGCGAAGTCGTCGGCCCGGCCGGCGAGGCGGTAGACTTCGGCCCCGTCACGCGCAAAGACCAGGTCTTCGCCCTGCCATTCCACTGAATACTCGTGATACTCGGCGAGGTCTGCCTTCAGATACACCTGACCGCTTTCCCAGTCGCCGCCGTCGCAATTGCCCAGGCTCTCGATGATTCGCGCGACATAGTGCTGCGGGCCGCCGTCGCTGTGGTGCTCGAAGATGTCGATCTCTCCGGAGCCCGGCATCGGCCAGCATACGTTCTCGTCTTCTTCCTGTACCGGGGGTTCGTTGTTGCGGTAACCGAGGAGCCACCACGCCGGGAACATGCCGTCCTGCCCGGGGTTGTGAACGCGCAGCCTGGCCGTCCACCGCCCACGCGAAAACTCCTTGCGGTTCTTGGACGCGATTCGACCGGCCACGTAGGACGTGTCCGGGTGCACTTCGCCGGATTTGCTCAGGTTGTCGCACGGGCGCGGTTCTCCCACGTTGATAACCCGCAGCTTGAGCGTTCCGTCGCTGACCTCGCGCGTATTGAGTTCGCCGTCGCGCAGGTAACACTGGTCCTCGTCATTGACCCACAGGATCTGGTCCTGCCAGTTGTCCTCATTGAACGAATCGAAGTCATCGAAAAAGTCCACCTGCCAGCGAGCGGCCGAAGGATCTTCCGTATCTCCTCCGCCGCATGCGGCAAATAGCGGTAGCAGAAAAAAGACGACGAGTTGAGGCATTGACTTCATGATGCGCGTATTCCCTGGCTATTACTGGCACCTTGTGATGCTACCACCTGGACAGCAAGCGCTGCAGGTGCCGTGCAAACAGGGAAAGGGGCACGGCCAGCAGGCACGCCCAAACAGGCGTCTCCAGCCAGGCGCTACGTCCATCTGTCAGAAGCGCCTGGAGGCCGAGGAGAAACCCCAGCAACAAGCCGGCGTTGACGCGCGAACCATCGAGGGGCTTCGCGAAGACATCACAAACGGATGCCGGTATACGGTTCTGACGGACCACCCAGAAGTTGGCTGCTGCCAGCGCGCCGATAAGCGTCCAGTCCCGAATCGTCAGGTAGCCCGACATGACGGGATGGTCGGTTGCAACCAGCCAGCCGAAAACGGCGAGACAAAGCGCCGCGGCCAGGAGATGGTAGCGTTGCGGCTCTTTGAGCGTTGCATTCAACGAGAAGGCCGCAGCGGCGAGCAGCAGGATAAGGCTCTGCTCGAGCGTGATGGCGGCCCAGATGCACAGGCCGAGCACCGAAAATGTATCGAGCGGGCGCGCCGGGAGTCCAGTCGACCGGTTCACGATCCGCACGAGAAAAAGCACGACGAAGGGCAGTAATACCGCATCCATCGCGAAGAACAGGTAAGCCATCCATGCCAGCGCGAGCGCGAGAAACGCGGCCGCATCGTCATCGGGAGCAAGCTCCCGGGTGACGGCCCACGCCGCGAAGGTCGTTAACATGCTAAGCAGCGCGACCGACAGAGCGCCGCCGTCCAACCCGAGCAGCCCCGACAGGCCGACGCTCAGGACGGCCAACAATGGCACCACTACCAGAAGCGCACGGTTGGTCGGATAGCGCGGATCCACCGGCCGCGCGATTGACGTCAATCGATACACCCCGGTCGGAGTCGAAGACGGTTCAGTCATGCTCTATCTCCTCAGTAGCGTCCATTATCACGGCGCCGGCAACGCAGGCGATACTCTTTGAAACATCCGGCGCGCCGTATTGCTGTAAGCTCGCATAAATTTTGGAGCAAGCAGAATGTCTGAACGCAAGAACGGGCAAATCATCATTGCCATCGCTGTCGCAATCGCGGTTGGCGCTGCCGTGTCGTGGGCGGGCAGCGACGGCGGCGATCGCGTCGGCACAGTCCCGTTGTTTGCGCTGTGCGGTGCGCTCGCGTTTGCAATCAACTGGCTCGCCTTTGTGCCTTCGGCGCTGGCACGCACCGAACGCTATTACGACCTTACCGGGGGCATTACCTACGTCACGACGACCGCGGTGGCGGTATTGCTGGCCGGGGAACTCGATCTGCGCGCGACACTGGTCGCGGCGATGGTCATGATCTGGTCGCTGCGCCTGGCGACGTTCCTCTTTATGCGCATATCGAGAGACGGAGGCGACAGCCGCTTCGACGATATCAAGACGCATCCGCTGCGATTCTTCATGGCGTGGACGCTGCAGGGCCTGTGGGTGTTGCTGACTGCGGCAGCAGCGCTGGCCGTAATCACCGGCGGTACGCGAGTGCCGCTCGGGGTTGTCGGCATCGCCGGCATCGCAGTCTGGTTGCTCGGCATACTCATCGAGGTCATCGCGGATCGACAGAAATCCAGGTTCAAGAGCGACCCCGGCAACAAAGGCAAGTTTATCGACGTCGGTCTGTGGGCGTGGTCCCGTCATCCGAACTATTTCGGTGAGATCGTGCTGTGGACAGGAGTCGCCATCGTTGCGTTGCCGGTGCTGCACGGCTGGCAGTGGGTGACGATGATCTCGCCCGTATTTGTTGCCTTCCTGCTGATCAAGGTGAGCGGCATCCCGCTGCTTGAGAAAAAAGCGGACGAGCGCTGGGGCGGGCAGGACGATTACGAGGCCTACAAGCGCAGGACGCCGGTACTGATCCCCAAGCCGCCGGCCATGCAACAATAGCCGGTCGATATTCCTGTATTCGGGCGACCCTGCTCGAGGGCGCACCGGGTCTCCGGCCGAAACGCGCGTTAGCAGACCGCTTTGTAGCCCGATCATGCACTTCAAATTTCTGTACGCGGCTGGTGTTGAGGTCGCACCTTGACTTATGATCACCGTATCGTCGTGCTTTAAGCGCACGACACACGAAAGCCAGGAATCATCCGCAACAATAATCAGTAAGGGGTAGTGCTGTGGGAGTACTCGACTTTGCCCGCGACGTTGGTCGCCGTATTTTTGACACTGACGCGGAGGCTGCAGACAACATCAAGCAGCATCTCGAGATCAAGACATCAGGCATCAAGAACATCGATGTCAAGTTCGACGACGGCGTTGCCACTATTTGTGGCGAATGTGTCAACAAGGCAACCCGGGATAACGCCATCCTGATGGTCGGCAACATCAAGGGCGTCGAGAAAGTCATTTCCGATGACCTGACCTATCCGCCACCGCCGCCGGAAGAGCCCGAGCCCGAGGACACTATTTACACGATCAAGAGCGGGGATACCCTGGGCGCTATCGCGAAAGAGTTCTATGGCAAATCTGCGGCGTACATGAAGATCTTCGAGGCCAATAAAGACATCATCTCAGACCCGAACAAGATCTATCCCGGGCAGAAGATCCGCATTCCACAGGATCAGTAGCCAGGACCCTGCCGGAGGGTCTGCAAGCGACTGGCATCGAGAGCAGCATCTGAAGGCTGGCGGGGTCGCCGGGGCTGGCGAAGAGGTCCGTCACGCGTCCACTGACGGAATTCATTCGCGACTCGACAGTGCGGCTATTTGCGTTCCGGCGTAGTAAGACTCCTGAAAAAATCCGAAATTGATCGCGTAGAAAGGTCGCTCAATTCTCCGGCGTCGAGATACGACCCATTGCAGCCACTGCAGGTCTCGTACCAGATGTGATTCTGCACGGGATCGACGACCCGAACCATCGCGCCGCCGCATCTCGGGCAGTCATATCGATCGACGGTATTGCTCTGTTTGCCGATCTTCCTGTCACCAATATCGAGTGCGGATGCTGCCTGCTTGCTCTTCAGGATGTCGATCTCGCCGACATCGAACCAGATACCATGGCAGATAGTGCAACGATCGATTTCTGTGCCTTCGTACTCGACCGTCTCCATGTCCGCCCTGCATTTGGGGCAGCGCATGGCGCCGGTCCAGAAGATACCGGCCTCGTTGCCGCCCATGCCAACGGTGTACTTCGGCCGCGCTCGCCGGGATCCTCCCGACCCCGGGCTGGTCTGTCCGGCATCGCGGTGATGGTGCCGGAAGAGCAGGATCGCGATAATCAACGCGATGAACAGGGCGCTGAGTATCGTGTAGGACTGGACGTAGCTCGTTTCTTCGGCGAATACACCGTAGATTTTCGATCCCGCCGAGTGCCCGAGGTTGGCCACCGACATGTAGATCGCGAACTGGGTCGCGGAATTGACGCTCTTGCAAATGGCCATTGCCAGCGCCAGCGCCGAGACCATTACCACCGGCAGCATCAGCACCCAGATCGACAGCATTGCGCGTACGTAGAGGGAGTTTTGCCACAGGTGCTGAGTCTGCGCGATCAGGAATGCGTGGATACAGAGCAGCGAGACGGCCAACAGCATCATGCGCTTTGCGCCCATTCGATCGATGGCAGGGCCGATCGAAAGAGCGAGGACGGCACCCAGAAGACCCATTGTGGCGACCAGCTGCGACCACTGTGCCGTCGTGTAGCCGAACAGTTTGACGGCGGCGATCGGCATCAATGCCTGGCCGTATCCGTATACCAGGCCGTCGAAGAACATGATGGCCATGACGATCAGGCTGGTGCGCACCCACAGGACCTTGTTGAGTTCCTTGAACACGGCCCGGAACGACGTGTCCGCACGATGCACGGAAGCGGCCGTTCCCTCTGTCCATGGCAGGGTCCGTTCCCCCTCGCGTTCGCGCACGAAAAGCATGACGAACAGGGCGAGTGCGGCAACCACCGACGTAACGATTGCCGTGGTCCCCAGCCCGAACTCGGTGAGTAACACGCCTGTTACGGCCGCTGTCGCGGCCCAGCCGATGGTCTTCCCGAAGCTCATGAAGGCATTCAGGCGACCTTGCTCCCTGACTGGCGTGAGGTCGATTGACATGCCGTCGACCGCGACGTCCTGGGTTGCTGCGAAACTGTTGATGAGCATACCGATCAGCATCAGGAGGCCGATTTGTTCCGCGGGTTGCTCGATGAACAGCAGCGCCAGCAACGAGATTGCCAGGCCGAGTTGCGCGCCGAGCACCCATGGCCGTCTCCTGCCCATTGGCAGGAATTCGTAGCGATCCATCAAAGGGCCGGTTACGAGCTTGAAGGCCCAGGGCAATACGATGACGGCCAGGTAAGAACCGATGTCCCCCGCGCCGACGCCCTGGCTGGCCAGCCATACCGGTATTGAAATAGCCAGCAGGCCGTGCGGGACGCCCTGCGCGAAATACATGATGGCGCCGGTTGCATAACGCAGCGGCCCGCTGTTAGCGAGGGTCAAAGAGACTGACATGTGTTGGATCCCCTGAATTATTGTTGTTATCGAGGTTCTTCTTCTTGGTTGTCCCAATACTACCTGCTTTCGTCGCGAGCCAACACAAAATAGGATCCGCTGCTGGCTTCAGACAACCTCGCTGGCCAATAGCCGTAATAGCTACTCTTTACTTGTAGCACTTACAGAAGACCTTTACGAGAAGCTGACGAACTGAAGACGACGCTCGTCTCGCTGACGACGGCAACCGGCGCACCGGCCTTCCTGCCTGGTCTGCCGGGTCCGATTCGTGAATCGGGTTCGCTGATAACGCAACTGATCAGCCAACCAGGCCGAGCACGAAGAAGCCGACAGCGGCTATGGCGGCCGCAATCAGGGCGTAGGGCAACTGCGTTCGAACATGGTCGATATGGTCGGTAGCCGACGCCATGGACGCCAGCACGGTAGTGTCGCTGATCGGCGAGGCGTGGTCGCCGAATATCGCGCCGGAAATAGCTGCTGCGAGCATCAGCGGCACGGGCAGGCCGAGCGTCACCGCGATCGGCACGGCGATCGGAATCATGATTGCGAAAGTGCCCCAGCTCGAGCCGACGGAAAAAGCGATGAAGGCGGAGACGAGGAAGACGATCGGTGCCAGCAGCACCGGCGGGATATTCCCGCTGACGAGATTTGCCACGTAGACACCGGTGCCGAGCTCAACGGCGACATCGCCCAGCGCCAGTGCCAGCAACAAAATGATGGCAATAGGCAGCAAATCGCCGGCGCCCTTCATGAACACCCGCATCAATTCGGCCACCGAGCTGTGGCCACCGGCCAGCGTCATGATCCATGCGACGGCAATCGCGAAGCAGACGGACCAGAGGACCGATACCGAGCCCGAGCCCTGAATGATGTTGCCATCGCCGGTGATGTACAAAGACACCGGCATCATGATCACCATGGCGAGTATGGGCAGCGCCATCAACCATGCCGATGGAATGTTTTCTTCGGCATTGATCGCCTGCTCGGCGGAGACGTCTACAAGCGGCACAGCACCCGGCCAGAGGACGTCGCCTCCCCGGGTTCTGGCCTCGGCCTTTTTCATCGGACCGATATCGATGTTCTTCCAGATGACGACGCCCGCGAGCAGGATCGCGGTGATGGCGTACAGGTTGAGGGGCACGGCCGCAATGAAGGTCTGCAGGGGATTATCGACGCCCGTCGATGCAACGAGGCTGATGATGAAGGCGCCCCAGGCATTGAGCGGAATCATGACGCACACGGGCGCCGACGTGGCGTCGATCAGGTAGGCGAGCTTCTCTCTCGACACCTTGTAACGGTCGAACAGCGGCCGGCTGACCGAGCCGGCGACCAGCAGCGTGATGCTCGACTCGACGAATATGACCAGGCCGGTTGCCCATGCAAGGAGTTGGGCACGCATCCCGTTGTGCACCCAGCGCCGGGTCTCGAGGTAGTGCACGAACCCTCTCACGCCGCCGGAATGTTCTATCGTGCCGATCAGCGGTCCGATCAGCAGCGTGAAAATCAGAACCCGGGTATCGCCGGGATCCGCAAAGACATGGATCACGCCGTCGAGGCTCTCCGCCAGGCCGGCAAACGGATTGAAGCGGCTCAGGAGGGTATGCCCCATCCAGATACCTGCGGCCAGCGACGGGATCACCTGCTTGCTCCAGATCGCAAGGACGATCGCGAGCACGGGCGGCAGGACCGAATACCAGGCCGGGTCGCTCACAGGCAGTTCCCGGTGGCGGCAATGCGATTGGTCGTCTTGCGAGGAAGCATGTGCAATTATTGTCGTTGTTATGCAGCGCGTCGCCCATTAAACCACACGAGGCTGGCGCGCCGGCGCCGGCTACGGGCCATTCAGCGAGTTTCATCGAGGAGCAGGGAAATGAAGATTGCGGTATTGGGAGCAGGGGCAGGTGGAACGGCGATCGCCTTCGATTGCGCTGCACACGGCCACGACGTGCGACTCTTCGATTTTCCACAGTTTCCGGACAACATCGCCGCGGTGGCCGCTCAAAAGGGCATCCACGCCGAGGGCGACCTCGAGGGCTTCGAGAGTATCGGCTACGCGGGCCACGACGTCGACGAGACGCTGCGCGACTCGGAACTCATCTATGTCGTCGGTCCGGCCTACAGTACCGAGCCGCTCGGCGCGGCGGTCGCCGGAAAACTCCAGCCGGGGCAGACGGTTGTCGTGACGCCGAGCTCCTGTGGCGGCGCCCTGGCTTTCAAGAATGCGGCCGGTCTCCGGATCACTGACGACGCGGTGCGCGTGGCCGAGACTTCGACCCTGCATTACGCGGTTCGACTGACGGAGCCCGGCAGAATTCGCGTGTTCCTCAAGCTGAGGGCGGGCAACCTGCTTGCCGCTTTACCGGCCTCGCAGACGGATGCAGTGCTGCGCTTGATACACGACGTATATCCGGGCATGGAACCGGCAACCAGCGTCATGCAAACGAGCCTGCAGAATGCCAACCCGATTATCCACCCGGCCGTGACGCTCACCAACGCGGCGCGCATCGAGCAGACCGGCGGCGACTTCCTGTTTTACGAAGAAGGCGTGAGCGATGCGACCGGCAGGCTCATCGAAGCGCTCGACAAGGAGCGGATTGCCATCGGCAGTAAGTTGGGTCTCCGTATCTTGCCGGACCCCGAGCTGGCCATGCGCCAGGGCTATATGCTCGCCGATGATTACGGCGCGGCGTATCGCACGGCTCCGGGCTTCCTCGGCATAGGCGCCCAGCCCCGGCTGGATCACCGCTACCTGAATGAAGACGTGGGCTACGGTCTCGTCTTTTTGTCCACGCTCGGCCGCCAGGTTGGCGTCGACACGCCGACAATCGATGCGGTGATACAGGTTGCCTCGGTGCTCATGGCGCGCGACTATGCGGATGAGGCTGTCCGCACACCCGGGTCTCTCGGTGTCGCGGATCTCTCGGCCCGGGAACTCGGCAGCCTGTAAGGAACGGTGGGAGGGTAAGAGAGTGCAGCAGGATTACTTGCAGATGCGGGTGCTGGAGCTGGCGCCGCAGGTCTATGCCTCCGGGCAGTTGTTCGAGTCCGACTTTCAGCTCCTGGCCAGGCAGGGTGTCCGCAGTATTGTGATCACCCGGCCGGACAACGAGGCGGAGAGCCAACCGTCGTCGGCGGATCTTGCGAAAGCCGCGGAGGAGTTCGGGATTACGGTTTTGCATTTTCCCGTCGATGCCGGGTCGATGACGCGGGACGTCGCCGAGGCGTTCATGAAAGCCTGTGAAGAACTCGACCGGCCGCTAATGGTGTGTGGCCGCTCAGGTGGACAGTCGACCCGGATATGGGAGATGGCCGAGTCGATGTAGGCTCAGGTATCGCCGAGCATCAGTCGTTCCGCCAGGGCGTCCGCGCTATTAAACGCACCTTCGACCCGCCCGTGGACGAACCAGTCGCCGCAGGCCGCCAGTTGCTGGTCCGGATCCAGCGCATACAAATCACCGTCCTGCCGGTCGATGTTGGCGTAGCGCCAGCGGTGCACGTCGACGAACGCCGCAGACGCCGTGTCGATACCCGTGGCTTCGCGGCACTCCGCCAAAAGATGACGTCGCACGGCGTCAATATCGTCGTCCGCGTGTGCGTCTGCCCAGGCATTGGTGGAGTGAACGACAAGGCTCGACGATGCCGCCCGCCCGGGTTTGCTGTTGTTGACTGAAATCCAGCTGATGTCGGCGTCATGCACGAGTGCCGCCTGCCACGGCAACTCCACAGTTTGGTCGAAGCCGAGCAGAAGCGCATGACACGCCTGCATCCGGACCGCCGCCGCGGCAGACGCGATCGAGGTCGAGGCAAGGAGGTCCGCTGTCTGTGCAGCAGGGGCTGTGACGATCACCCAGTCGAACTCGCCGAGCGGCTGCTGTCGGTCGCCGACGAGTTGCCAGCGTCCGCCCTTACGCGCCAGGGAAGTGATCGCGGTGCCCAGCCGGACGTCTAGGCCGGACGCCAACGCCTTACCGACCGAATTCATGGACGGGGTGCCGACGTAATGCGGGTAGTCCTTTCCCCACTGTCGACTGTCGACGACCTGTTCGTGCCGGAGTTCCGCGAATCGGGCCGGCCAATCTGCAATGTGCCCCGCCTCTATCAGCGGTTCGAGAAAAGTGCGGAAGGCCGCCGACTGCGCGGTAAAAAACTGGGCGCCGTGGTCGAATTCGAATGGCCCGGCGCGTCGCGTCGACATTCGTCCCCCGACGCCCCGCGATTTCTCGAAAACGACGACGTCGTGTGACTTTGCAAGCTTCTGCGACACGACGAGCCCGGCGAGACCGGCACCGATGACCGCGATGGTCGACATGATTGCGCGTCAGCCTGCAGCGCTCACCCGGGCGGCTAACGCCTGAGCAACAAGCCGACTGCAGATAGCGGTATGTAGGCGGGCGCCAGCCCGAGCAGCCGCGCAAGCAGGCTGGGGGAGGCGTCGTGACCGAGCCTGAAGACCGGCTTGCCGGCGGATTCGAGGCTGAAGGTCAGCCCGTGTGTTGCGAGTACGTTCGCGAGCAAACGCAGCGAGTGCCTGCGCCCGCGGAGCGAACGCGGCACCAGGTCGCGCACTTCCCGCCACCCGGCCACCTCCATTCGGAGGCTCTCGCCATCCGCCACGAGTTCGAGCGACCCGCCGCCGGGCGTGTCGAGGTGCAATGATCCCTGCACCTCGACAGGCCGAGGGGCTTCAGGCCTGGACGCCATCGCGGGCACGGATCTTGAGAGAGCCGTTAACCTTCCACTTCGCGTGCGACGCGTCTTCACCGACGCCGCTGGGAACCCACAGCTCCATGTCTTCGGCTTCGTAGGTAATTTCGGCATTGCGACCCGTCAGCTTGTCATACAGCGTGATGGCAAGCTCGGACCAGTCGGTTGTCTGCTGACTCATTTCCAATCTCCTTTTCGAAAGCAATTCGATGAGCGGGGGATCTTAAGGACCATGCGTCGTTGCGGCCATAGCCCGATACTCGAGGAAACATTCGGTTACAGGCAGTTACATACGCGGACTGCGCAGTGCATCGGCGCGACCCGGAGCGATTAACCGTAACTGTTTGTAACCGGGTACTGACAATCGCCGCCGGCGCGTTAATCTTCACGTCTAATTTCAGATAAGGACACGTACATGAGCATCACCCTGCCTGATCTTCCCTACGCGATCGATGCGCTGGAGCCGCACGTTTCGGCGAACACCCTGGAATTCCACCACGGCAAGCATCACAAGGCCTACGTTGACAAGCTGAATGCCGCCATCGCCGGTACCGAGTATGAAGGCCATTCGCTCGAGGGCATTATTGCCGCTTCCCACAAAGCCTCGGACAGCGGCGTCTTCAATAATGCGGCGCAAGCGTGGAACCACACATTCCTGTGGCACAGCATGTCGCCGACCGGTGGTGGCGAGCCCGACGGTGCGCTGGCCGAAGCGATCAACACGCGCTTCGGCAACCTGGCCGGGTTCCGTGAAGCATTCAAGGCGGCTGCACTCGGCCAGTTCGGTAGTGGCTGGACCTGGCTCGTACGCAAGGCCGGCGCGCTCGAGATCGTCAGCACGGGTAACGCGGAGACGCCGCTGACGGACGGGCTGACGCCACTCCTTACGCTCGACGTCTGGGAGCACGCGTACTACCTCGACTACCAGAACAAGCGCGACGCCTACATCGACGCCTACCTGGACAGGCTCATCAACTGGGACTTCGCGGCACAGAACGACGAAGCTGATCGAGCCGCCGCGTAAACGACGGCTCGACTTCCCAACGATGAACAATTCTAGCCATTCTCCGGAGAGCCGGCTGCCCGCGACAAAGACGGCCGGCAATCCGGAGGGCAAGGGTGCTCACGGCTTCCTCGACGACTGGCGGGCAACCGAGCCGCGCGGGGTTGTTGCAAAGCCGCAGCAGCAGGTGCTCGCCGAACTGTTCACGTCGATGCTGGTGCTGTCCGCCTCGTTCAGGTATCAGCCGGTCCCCGGGCGTCCGAATTATCTTTACTGGATCGACGGCCAGTGGTCCATGAGCCTTATCGGGCCGTTCGAGTGGTCCGAGAAGCGGCGCGGCGGTTTCGCGGGTACCTGTGTCCTGCAGCCCGACATGACCTGGACGATCGAGCCATCCGAGCGGCTGTCCGAACAGGGCCCGGTCTCCGCCGCCGTTCGCCGCTTCTTCGACGGGTTCGCCCGCATGCTTGATACGGACCTGACGCTCGAGGATATCCTGCCGTATTACGCCGGCGGACTGCACTATTACCAGCGGCTCCTGGCCAGTGCCCTGAGCCGTTCGGTGCGTGCCACCATAACGCGCGGCGACAGGAATGCGGTCAGCTGCCGGGAGTGGCAAATGCAGTTACCCCGATTCGAACATGAACTTCTCGCCTGCAGCGGCTAACATTTGCTATCGAGGCAGTGGCGCGGTCGCTGCCGCGTGGATTGCCGGAGTGTTGCTGATGACCGTTCCCGCCCCGCCGTCCGACGCCTCCGAATCCGATGCGCAGGAGGACCTGCTGCTCGCTGACTTCACCTCGGCGCGGGCAGGGCCCGACTGGTACGTGGTCAACGACAACGTCATGGGCGGCCGCAGCGAAGGCGGCTTCAGGGTCGAGCAGGGCGAGCTGTACTTCGCCGGTCGCACGAACACCGACGGCGGCGGTTTCAGCTCGATCCGCACGAAGCCCGTTACGTTCGATCTCTCCGAATACGATGGAATCCGCGTACGCGTGAAGGGCGACGGTCGCCGCTACACCTGGCGATTGACGACGGACGCGCGCTGGCGCGGACAGGAGATCGGTTACTGGGCTGACTTCGAACCGGGCGAGGGCGCCTGGCGCACGGTCAACATTCCGTTCTCCCGTTTCGTTCCCCGGTACCGCGGCACACGGCTCGACGGGCCGGAACTGGATCCTGCCCGGATCACGGGCATGGGCCTGATGATCTACGACAATCTCGACGGCGCGTTCGAATTGCGCCTGGCGAGCGTACACGCCTATTCGGCGCAGGCACCTTTCGCGCTGGAGCAGTACCGCTGGAAGCATCGCGTTCTCCTCGTCAGCGCGCCAGCCCCGGACGACACGGACCTTGTCGAGGTGCAAAAGGAATTGGCTGCGACGCGTGACGAATTTGCGGACCGTGACATGGTGCTGGTGACGCTGCTCGACAGCGGTCCGTCGATGGCCGGGGACCGGGAACTAAGCGTGGCGGAGACTGCTGCCGCCCGCGCCGTCCTGGAGATCCAGGCCGATACGTTCGCGTTGCGGCTGATCGGCAAGGACGGCTCGGTTAAGCTCGCCAGGGATGCCGCCGTGCCAATGCCGGAGATTTTCTCCCTGGTCGATACCATGCCGATGCGGCAACGTGAAATGTCCGACCGCTAGTACCCGCCATGTTCCACGTAACCGGGACGGCGCTGTGGCGCCGATACCTGATCTGTGCCCCGTCCGCTCGCAGCGTCTTCCGGCTGCGAGCGAGCCGTATGCAGGATGAGACCGAACAGCGGCCGCATTCCGGGTATCATGTACTTCGGCTTTTGAACCCAAAACCGACGGTCATTTATCGAGTCCTTTGGGTCTGTACTTCCTGGTTACGCTTCGCATTCGGCCCATCGATCCAGTGTCCCAGCCAACGATTGAAACCGAACGATTGACTTTGCGACCGTTTCGACCCGGCGATTCGCCAGCTGTTCAATTGCTAGCCGGCGAGCGAAGCATCGCTGACACGACGATGAACATCCCACACCCGTACGAGGACGGCATGGCCGAGGAATGGATCAGTGGGCACAAATCGGCCTACGAAGACGGCACGGCGATTACCTTTGCAATTGAGCTTCGCGGCGACGGCAGTTTGGTTGGAGCCATCGGGCTCAGAATTGATCGCGGTCTCAATAAGGCCGAGCTTGGCTACTGGGTGGGTCAACCGTTCTGGAACCGCGGTTATGCCACGGAGGCAGCCATTGCATTACTGGCCTTTGGATTTGACGAATTGAAGCTCAACAGAATCCTCGCTGCTCACCTGGCCCGAAATCCATCGTCCGGCCGCGTGATGGAAAAGGCGGGTATGCTTCTTGAAGGGACGGCGCGCCAGGACATCGTGAAGTGGGGAAAGTACGAAGATCTGGTGTCTTACGGATTGCTTCGTGAGGATTGGTTGTGCCGCTGAATTCTTGCTTGATGGATATGGCGCGCAAACGCCTGCCTGTGGCTATACTGAGACGGCCACCTGTTTCGCGGTATACTTTCTCCTGTTGAATCGGGACAGACTATCGGCAGTTCTGAACCGTCGCGACAGCACGACGCGCTGATTAAATACTTCTGACGCAATACTCTGCTGACGTGCCCTTCAGTCGTGAACAACAAACAAATCAAGAGACTGAAAAGGAGAATCGAGATGAGGCGATCGACGGCGGTGCTGCTGCTCTGTGCGAGCCCAATTCTCAACGCTCAGGATGTTCCGGCGACGCAACCTGAAGGAAGAGAGTACTCGCCGTATCCGGAGCAGGATTTTGCGAAT
>Ga0209742_10000375_pt1 | contig 24276 bp, 24 predicted proteins | sample DeeMarSeWOR38_10_FD_187462 | JGI IMG/M metagenome (GOLD analysis project Ga0209742, IMG submission 187462) | Marine sediment microbial communities from White Oak River estuary, North Carolina - WOR-3-8_10 (SPAdes) (version 2) | ecosystem: Environmental > Aquatic > Marine > Intertidal zone >... | reverse complement strand
CGCCAAACACATAAAACAGCGCCCCGTAGATCACCGATGCCAACGGCATATCAGTCCAGGCGTTAATGCCATAACCCCACTCTGATAAAAAGTACCCTAAACCGTGTGTTGCAATCAGTTTTGCGTGAGCGAAATAGCGACCAGTGTCGACCATAAACTCGGGGGCTGACCATGTCGCCATTCCCACAAAATATGACCCAACCACAAGCACTATCACTTCCCTGCTTATTGGAATGCGCAAATAGCAACTTTTGTAGACGACCACAAAACCGATCGCAGAAAACAATATAATCATCAACAGATCATGCTGATTCATGATCCATTGCCAGCTCAGCAGACGGTTATTGTCATAATCACGCAATATAAATTGCGCTAAAAGCACAACCAGTGCTAACAGGGATATTAATAAAATGGTCAGTTTAGTTTCGGAAGCAACAGGACACGCCATAGAACTGGATATACTGCTCCTGCCAGCATCCGGTTGCACTATGGTGCTACAATCCTTTTCCGCTATAACCGTCATACCCGTCCCTTTTCATATGCGGCATGGATAATTATTACTGGTTGTTCATTGCCGTTCCTGCTGAAAAATCGTTCCCACTCTCACGTAACTGCTGATGTTCAGTCATGCAACATCGTGCACATTGCTCCATGAAATCACTCGGTCACTGCTGATAACCTGGTCGATGATGGCATCGTAGTCCGGCTGCTCGACATCAATGTTAATCACCGCAACATCGTGAGACTTTCGCTGCTCTTCAATAAGATCCAGTACGCTTTTAGCTGGCTTTTGATTGACGATATGTGTAATTTTCATAACAGACTCTCTTCTCTTTTGGTATGCCATTTACCCTAAAGCACGATAACTTTATCCGCATCATGATTCATCATCGCGTTATTGAACTGGCTGCCACACACAATATCTTTCTGGATGTTATGGGTATCAACACCCAGACCCTCCGCACTGTGCCGACATAAACTGATTTCCACGCCATCCAGTTTACAAAGCTCTTTCACCCTCACGTTCTCTAGCAACAAAGTCCCTCTATCCATACAGAACAAAGTAACTTTTTGCACCTTATTAGTTGCCGCTTTCACCAATCCGATAACATGATCCAGATGCTCATCGCTGGTTACTAGTATGCCGAGATTCATTTTGTGTCCTTTTTTTTAACCAAGCTTGAATTAAACAAACACGCCGTATTTATAATTTCCTACCTAAATAAATACTAGCTAGATGCATCCTTGGAAATGATGCATCTGCATTATTTTAAATATTAGTAAAAACAAAAGGATAGAAAACGAAGGAATAGAGAACGGTTACTGACTATCAAGTCAGTTTACAGATAAACTGAGTTGCGGCCCTGTACTAATATGGCAGGATGTGATCGTAATTTAGCAGTTTCCCTGCAAGTTCTTCCGGTGAAATCAAGGTAAGATCATCTGTCTCTTCACAGGTGGAAAACAGACCAACACCCAATTCCTTCCCGGTTTCGATGTTCATATCGTTATCACCGACATGACTTAACTTCTTATCCATAAAATAGACATCCACCTCATCATCCGCGAGGGTCAAACCAATGGACATACGTAATGCTTCTTCCTGTCTGTCTGTTACAACCACTGCAATTTTTTTATTCATGATTCACTCCAGTAATATCACTAAAATTATATATTCTTAAACAATATCACTTAACGTCTTCATAGAAAGTTATGACGATAGGCATAGGCCACCGCTTCCGTTTTGCTGTGCACGCCCAATTTGCACTGAATATGCTGAATATGATTTCTAACCGTTGTGTTACTGATATTTAGTCTTTTCGCGATGGTCACACCCGCTATGCCTTCGGACAGCAGGGCCAACACCTCCAGCTCCCTGGGCGTAAGCCGCGAAGCGTTTTTATCAGCCACTATTGCATTATTGTTAAGTGCGCTGGATGATTTACGCGAAGGGGTTTTTCGGCTGTTACTTTCCATCGCTGTCAGCACATCCGGAAACGCTGCCCTGTGTAGCAGATGCATAACATGCCAGTTGTTTTTACACGTTGCCGGAACCAGTATAATGCTGACTGATAAGGAGAGAGGTTCGTTATTTTTGTCTTGAGCTTTAACCAGAAAGGATTTTTTGCCTTCAACGCCACCATTGCACATGTTCGCAACGTAGCAGTTCCTTTGGCAAAAGGTATTGTCAGAAGTCGGTTTGCACCAGTTCAGAACATCGCAGCAGGGTCTTCCCAGCACCCACTGCTCTGAATGCCCCAGCAATTCTTCGCAGCCTGTATCCCAGTAAATAATGCGTTGATTGGAATCGATTGCGAAACTGCCATCCACTGCTTTATAGAGTAATTCGCCTAATGTAGACATAATACCTTCCCTAGATGCTACAACGTTAGACAATGGTTACAATATCATTAGCGCAACTACATATTCACTCCTACTATCTCCAACTCTGCAACGGCACATTCAATATACAAAAACATGATGAATAATTAAAAAATAGTAGATAATGCATTTGCATTAATTGATTTAACTCATGAAACCGGGTCATTGTAAAAATTAATGGTCAAAAAATGAGTTATAAAAGCAATTTCTATTTGGTAACCGAGCAATATAATCAGGATTTATTCGCAACCTGAAATATCAGATCCTAAAATCAATGACGGAGCTACGACTATGCTCAAACTTGCGCGCCATGTCACATTAAGGCAATTACAGATATTCGAAGCCATTGGGCGCCTGAAAAATTTCTCGCGCGTGGCCGAGGAATTGTTTCTAACCCAGTCCACGGTTTCAACACAAGTTAAACATTTAACAGAACTCGCGGGTATGCCACTGGTAGAAGTCGTGGGCAGAAAAACTTATCTAACCCAGGCCGGTGAAATCCTTCACCATGCCTGCCAGGATGTAATCAACCGCCTGGATAATGCCGAAATGGCGTTTGCGGATTTGCAGGGCATTAAAATCGGCACATTAAAACTTTCCGTGATCTCGACAGCGAAGTATTTCGCGCCGGAAGTGCTGGGAAAGTTCTGGCAACAATATCCAGGCATTGAGGTTTCACTGGAGGTCAATAATAAAGAGAATATTCTGCAACGCTTAATCAACAATGAAGATGATCTGTATATCCTTGGACACAACCCACCCAAAGATCTGGATATTCACTCCATCGCCTTTGCCTCTAACCCGATTTATGTCATGGCGAGCAAGGAACATCCGCTGGCAAAGAAGAACAAACGCATCAGTTTAAAACAACTCAACGAATATCCGCTCATATTTCGTGAGCCGGGTTCCGGCATCCGCGACGTCATCGAGAAACTGTTCGCGGCAAAAGGCTTAAAAGCCAATGTGCGTATGATCTTGAGTAACAACGAAGCCATCAAGCATGCCCTGATCGGCCAGCTGGGTATCTCGGTATTATCAATGCACACTATCCTGCTAGAAGGCGCAAATGGCCCCATTGCCTTATTGAACGTGGAAGGTTTTCCCGTGCAACGCAAATGGCACGTGGTGTACCGCAAGGGCAAGGAACTGTCTGTTGTAGCCCAATCATTTGTTGATTTCTTGACCGAGGAAGGTAGGCGACTATCACAACAGGTTGATGAGCTCGCGCACAAAATTGATCCTCAACGGAAAGGTAACTAATTGTATTAATTATATTTCTTAATATCTCCCGTCAAATCTTCCCATTCAATAGTATTGAGAATTATCAATAGTTCTCCTTTGTAAAATCAATTTTTATAAATATAAAATCTCACCCATACTTACCCTCAACAAGACTTGAAAAGGTTGTATGTAGTTTTGGATATAACCACACACATTTGGACTGAACAGGAGAACGACATGAAAACAACAACTGCAATGCAACGAAGTATTATGAGTAGCAACTTAAGTTTCAGTGACCGGCAAATACGCTTTGTTATTGGCGCTACGATGATCGCCGCAACGCTTGTAGCCATGCCGGAAACAATGGGTATGTGGAGCATCGTACTGTTAGGCGCGATACCTTTTATCACCATGGCTATTACTGGCTGGGACCCGGTCTATGCCATGCTGGGTAAATCAACCTACGTCGAAGGCGAAGAGGATATCCAGCAACGCAGCTGGACCTGCCCCAACGTAGGCACCATCGATCGCGGTGTACGTTTGGGTGCTGGTTTAATGTTGGTGTACGCACTGATGACAATGAGCACGATGCAGGCGGATATGGTTATCACATTATTTGCAATTCCGCTGATTGTTAGTGCAATCACTGCATGGGACCCAATTTACGCCATGCTTGGCATCAACAGCTTCGCATCACAAGTCGATGTGGAAGCGGCGGAGCCTGAAGCTAGCGAAAAAACATTAGCGGCCTGCTACTCATTTCCGCAACGCCAGCCAGCGTCGACAGGATATCCGCGCGCCGCATAACGGAAACACTTTGACTTCCTCTAGCAAGTAGTAACTCGCGCACGATTCCCCATCGTGCGCTTTTTTTTGAATGTTAAATTTATAAGTTGCTTGATATCGTTTTTAGTTTCAGCTGTAGTTAGCTAGCCTGCTGCTGGACAAATAGGGTTTGCGTTGGATAGGCAAACTCAATAGCTTCCTGTTCAAAGCGCTCATGAATCTGCAAATTAATCGCCTGCTGGATATCCATATATAAGTTATAGTCTGGTCCCTCGACGTAGTACACTGACTCGAAGAGCAAAGCAAAATCCCCATATTGCTTGAAGTGCGAACGGTCAAAACGGGTTTTATCCTGCGCTTCCACTGCTTCGCGTATTATTGCGGGAATCATTTTAATCTTATCGCGTGGTGTCTGGTAAGTAACTCCTAGATCAAAGGACACACGCCGTTCATACATGCGACCAAAGTTACGAATCCGGCTATTTAACAGGTCAGAATTGGAAAATACCAATTGTTCGCCGGACAAACTGCGCAAGCGGGTAGTTTTCAATCCCACGTACTCGACAGAACCAAGAAGGTCTCCCACGATCAAAAAATCTCCCACCACAAAGGGCTTGTCCAGCACGATTGATAAAGACGCGAACAAATCTCCCAGGACGGTCTGTACCGCCAATGCGACAGCAATGCCACCGACACCGAGACCGGCTACGAGTGCCGTGATATTTACACCAAGGTTGTCCAGCACCAACAATAGTACGATGGACCACAAAATGATTTTACCGATAAAACTTAAAACATTGAGCGTGGTCACCCGCGCCGGGTCCTTGGTGATTTGCAATTCCCGATACTTTTCCAGCATGACGTGTAACGCCGCTGAACCCCACAAGCCAGCCTGAAGAATTAACGCGACAACTATTACGGTAGTAAATATTTCTCGGGAACGACCGGGCAACTCAATTACTGATGATCCAATAAACAGCGCCAGTAGAAAAATAAACAGCCAGCGAGTCTTTTTCACCACCGCTTTCAATACAGGCCAGATCATAACCTCGTTACGCTCGGTTAATCTTGTCAGTTGCCTGGCACTGACATAACGAATAATACCTGCCACCAGGAAAACAATGACTGAGATAGAAAAGGCAATTAACCAGGTTTGGATGCTATTTGCGGCGATCTCGGTTTGTAAAAATTCCATATTTGGCATCGATCATCCTTTTTAAAAAAACAGTACATCAGAATCGATTCGCAGAAAGTTACACGATCACTAAAACTAGATTACTATTTTACGAATGTAATGTAAAAATACGTCCGATGCATACGCTGAAATAGTGCAATAACCACTAAAATACTGCGGTGTTAGAAATATTTCGCGTGAGGAATTTTACAACGCCTGATCTTCTTTCAGGGTTGCGAACGCGTGGGGATATATAACCAGATGGCGTTGTGGTTCACTGCCGACACTTTCGGTGGTAACACGATGACGGCTGGCAACCCGGTGTTGCAGCTGACGCAATGCGGGAGGTTTGGGTGAAAGCTCCACGACAATGCCTTCTTTTATAGCACGCTGTATGGCTGCTTCGGTTTCGCGTACCACTTCATCCACGGTACTATCGTCCATACCGTAAACCACATTGAAAACGTCACGGAACAGGCGCCGCAATTGCGAAGTGGTATTCTTCTTGACACTGTATACCGGCAAGCCGGTGGCCTGCACCAGACGGCGCAAGCGGTTATCGTCGATACGACTGCGCAAGGTCACAATGAGATGCGCGCGATCCGGCTTGTTGGTGGCCACCGCTTCCAGACGTAGATCGCGAATCACCCGGTCCACCGAATCGCGACTGATACTATAGGGATAAATACGCACCGGCCCTTTGATATCCGCGGTGGAAAACGTCGCCGGCTGTTCAAACGACTCAACCACTGGTGCGCTATCAACAACAGACAACATCACTTCACCTTGCGGTGTGCGACGGATGCCACCCGGTTCCCTGCCCCGTAGCAATGCATCCACTGCCACCGCGGTATCGGTGTGCACAATCACTTCATCATGCTCCAGGATTTCCACGACTGAATTAAAGGTCGGTGGTGCCTTACGTTCACTGATAGTTTTTTGCGTACCCCGCAGGCGGGCTTCTTCGTCACCCAGGGTCACCGTCTGCACGCCGCCCACCAGATCCGATAGGGTGGGATTGCGCAGCACGTTCTCCAGGGTATTGCCATGCGCGGTACTGATTAACTGTACGCCGCGCTCGGCAATGGTGCGCGCCGCCATGGCTTCCGCCACGGTACCAATTTCATCGACAATGATGACTTCGGGCATATGGTTCTCCACCGCTTCGATCATCACCGCATGTTGTTGTTCAGGATGCGACACCTGCATGCGGCGCGCGCTACCAATGGCGCGATGCGGGATGTCGCCATCGCCGGCAATTTCATTGGAGGTATCAATAATAATGACGCGTTTGTTGAAGTCATCTGCCAGCACTCGGGCAATCTCGCGCAGCTTGGTGGTTTTACCCACTCCCGGCCGGCCGAGCAATAATACGCTGCGATTGTCTTCAATGAGGTCGCGGATCAGATCGATGGTACCAAACATCGCGCGGCCGACGCGCAAGGTCAGGCCAATAATATCGCCCAGGCGATTACGGATGGCAGAAATACGGTGCAGCGTGCCTTCAATTCCAGCGCGGTTGTCCGCCCCAAACTCACCCACGTGACCAATCACCTGGTCAAGATCCGCGCGATCCACGGCGGTATCTGCCAGGTTAATGGCACGGCCGGGCACACGCGCTTGCGGTGGCCGTCCCAGGTCCAGGACAACCTCCAGCAATTCGTCGCGCGGGAGTTGGCTTAAGGCATCTTGCAGCGCCGGGGGCAAGGCAGCAATCAGGAGTGCCAGGTCGTCGGTTTGTTCGCGTATGGTCATTCAAATAGTTTACAACTTTGGATAACCAGTTAGTAAGCAGATTTTGCGTTTGGTTCCCCGGCAAACGGGGAAAGCGAATCGTTGTACAGCTTTGAATTTACGGACCTTGTTGGTTCAACCTGCCCGACCTTTAATATCACGTTTTCGGAAGCAGGCCTTTTGCCTGCTGGTAGCTAATGCCGGCAATGCCGCTTTTGTGCATGGAAACTTTCAACGAGCTTGCCAGTGCGGAAGCCAGTACTCGTTGATAAAATGGCAAGGATTCCAGGTAAACCGGCAGCACATCATCGATAGTATCCGCGGCATTCAATGCCTGCTGAAACTCCCGGCGTCGGTGTTCTATCAACGTCATCAACGCTTCATGTCGAGTTGCACTTTTATGTAAGCTCAAAGTCCAGGTCACATCTTTATGCAACACGCACTCCCCGATATACTCTCCGTAGCCCGAACCTCCCCATTCCTGTGGCGCAATCATCGACAAATGAAAATCAGAATTGCGCCAGTATAAATAGTAGCTTTTACCTACTACCGGTTTAAATTGAAAGCGACTATGAAGCACGAACAGCGAGGTAAATAACTCACTGCTGATCTGATCAATTTGTTTGGGTGGCACGGCAATCTTTGCCCGGCTTTCCGTTAAACTGTCCAGTACGGGTACTAAACCCTTGCCCTGAGGATTAGGCCGTTTATCCATCGCTGATGAATTCATTAATGACTATGCAACAAAAGCTGTCGAATCATTTGTAACAACCGAAAGGCATCGCCTTAAAATTTAACGAATACGTGTCATGCTGAGCCCCATCATGGTAACACCGAGTATGGCCATCATGCCGTATTCAAATAAATGGTCACCGATACCGCCACCTTTAAGAAAGATATCGCGAATGATCACCAGGTAATAACGCAGCGGATCAAGCCAGGTAAATAACTGTACCGATTCCGGCATATTGCGAATGGGAAAGGCAAATCCGGACAGTATGACCAGTGGCATGATAAAAAATACCGCTGTCAGCATAGCCTGTTGTTGCGTGTTGGCAAAACTGGAAATCACCAGACCCATTCCCAGCGTACTCATTAAATACAGCATGGTACCGAACAGCAGGGCCAGCGGTTCGCCACGAAACGGCACATCAAACCACAGTACCGCCACCAGTGTCACTAATATCACGTCCAACAATCCAATACAGGCGACCGGAATTATTTTACCGACCACAAATTCCAGCCGCGCCAGAGGGGTAACCATCAAACGCTCCAGGGTGCCGATTTCGCGTTCCCGGACTACTGTCATTGCGGTGAGTATCATGGTGGCAATCAATACGACATTGGCAATAATGCCGGGTACGAAATAGTCGCGATCATCCAGGTTCGGATTAAACCAGGCACGATACTCCACATTGATGGGAGGACCCCGCTCCTGTGCTGACAATATGTGATGACGAATCACCTCACTGAGTTGACCAACCACCAGGGCGGCGCTGTTGGAATCCGAGCCATCAGCAATCAACTGGATGGCGCCAGATTGCTCAGAATGACTGCGTTCAAAATCATAGGGAAATTGTAAAATCGCGCGCACTTCACTGCGAATCATGGCATCACTGGCCAGTCGCATGTCAGGAAAATAATGTAAATTAAAGTGGCCCGTGGCATGGATAGAAGACAACACCGCCCGGGAAGTCGCTGTGCGTGAGTTATCAACGACACCCACGTCCGCGTATTTCACATCGAAGGTCGCTGCATATCCAAATAACAACAATTGCACTAGGGGCGGCACCACGACAAAAAACCGCATCTTGGGATCGCGCATCAGCTGCAAAAATTCCTTTGCTAACAAGGCACGCAGTCGCGACCAGCTGTGTATCAGCAAACTTTCTAAATCTGACTGTTTCACATTAGCAATCCCAGTTTTTTCACGCGCACAAAAGTGATGCGAGCAAGGAGCAACAAGATGATCGACAATGCCAGCACTTCCGTCCAGAGCACAAACGGCGACACGCCTTTTAGGAAAATAAGCTTGGACAGGGAAACGAAATAACGTGCCGGCACGATATAAGTAATGTATTGCAGTACCGTGGGCATGTTTTCAATAGCAAACACAAACCCGGATAACAAAAAGGCCGGTAAAAACGTACTGACCATGGACATCTGACTGGCCAGCATTTGATTACCCGCAGCAATCGAAATCAATGCGCCCTGCAGCATGACCACCAGCAGAAACAGGCTGGACACAAGCACCAGCTCCCATAGCGAACCGCGTAACGGCACATCGAAAACATATACAGCCGCCAGGATCGCTACCGCCAGATCTGCGAGGCCAATAATAAAATACGGAAACAATTTACCTATCAGAAACTCACCACGAGTTAATGCCGTAGTGCGCAGCATCACCAGGTTGCCCTGCTCCATCTCGCGCGCAATAGTCAGCGATGTCATCAGGGCACCGATGACGGCCATTACAATTGCAATCACGCCCGGCACAATAGCGATACGACTCTCCTTGGCTTCGTTGAACCAGGTACGATCTTCCAGTTGAATCGGCGGCTGCATACCATGTTGCAGTAAATAATCATTAACCATTGCCTGGGTGTAATTACGCATTAACCGTGCGGTATTGGCATCCACGCCGTCAGTGATCAGTTGCAGTGCTGCGTTACCATCCAGCATATCGCGGGAAAAACTGGCTGGTATGACAATAGCACCCCATACCTCACCATATTGAATGGCATGACGCAGTTGTTTTCGGCTGGTGAAATGGTGCGTAACTTCGAAGGCATGACTGGCATCCAGGTGTGAAACAATCTCATTGGTCAATGCATCACGGGATTCCTGCAACACACCGATGGGCGCCTCGGTAATATCCAGCCGAATGGCATAACCAAAGAGAAATAACAGCATGGTGGGCATTAACAGGATCAGCGCCAGGCTGCGCGGATCGCGAAACAAATGCCACCATTCTTTACGCGCCATAGCGCGAATATGTTGCATTCTCATGATGACTGCTCTTCGCTGACTTCCTCGAGCATGGCGATAAACACGTCTTCCAGCTCCGGTTCTGTAACTTGTAAGTTGGTAATAACCTCATTATGTTCCCGTGCCATGTCCATCATCAATTGTATGACTTCATCGGCATTGGAACCTGCACGCAGGCGAATACGCAACTCGCCTGCATGGGGAATCACTTCCTGTACCTGGGCTAGTTTTTTCACCAGTTGCGCGCACTGTTTACAATCCGGCGCCTGCAATTCCAGCAAGGTGGTTTTTAACGGTGTCTGTTGCAGATTCTGCGGCGTATTTTCCGCGATAACTTTCCCCGCATGCATCAACGCAATGCGGTCACAAAACAATGCCTCATCCATATAGTGGGTGGTTACCAGAATACCGATTCCGGCATCTGCCAGGTCGTAAATCAGTTCCCAGAAATGTTGCCGTGCAGCAGGATCAACACCAGATGTGGGCTCATCAAGGAATAACACTTCCGGTTCATGCAACAAGGCAGCCGCAAACGCAAGGCGCCGTTTGTAGCCCAGTGGTAATTCCTTTGCCAGCACATTCTTGTGCGGCAGTAAACTAAGATGTTCCAACGCCCACCGAATACGCTCTTTTCTGCGTTTACCATTGACACTATAAAGTCCAGCCTGCATTTTGAGGTTTTCAATCACCTGCAGGTCACCATATAAGGCAAAGCGCTGCGAAACATAACCAATGCGGCTGCGCGCATGTCGCGCGTGGTGCACCATATCCACTCCGGATATCGTAATTTGTCCCGCAGTCGGTGCCAGCGTACCGCACAACATACGAATGGTGGTGGTTTTACCGGCACCGTTCGCACCCAGCAAACCAAACACTTCACCACGCTTCAGTGAAATGTTGACATGATCCACTGCGGTAAACTGACCAAACCGACGCACGAGTTCGGTGGCCTGGATTACCTGCTCGCTTTCAATGTCGCTGCTGATACTCAGTGGATTCATAATCAATTAAATGTTCGGTTAATCAGTTTTCCGCCAACACCAGGTCACGCAAAGTAGCATCGTGCAAGGAAGCCGTTAAGGATTCGGCCTTCAGGTTATCAGCGACCTCACGCAGTGATTGTTGAAAATTTTCCAGTGAACAGCTTTTTTGCAACCAGACATTCAGGCGCAAGCCCATAGGGAAAGCTAATTCAACACCCGGTAGTTGTTTAATATCGTTGCGATAACGACGCACGTCGTCGCCTACTACTGCCACCAGATAGGCTTCGTCTTGTTTCATCAGTTGCTCGGGAGTACCTTGCCGGGTTAACCTGCCTGTTTCCAGCAAACCTACGCGGTCACAACGCTCGGCCTCATCCATATTGGCGGTTGCATATAGAATGGCAACACCTTCTGCCCTGACATCATCAATTAACTGCCAGAACGCACGCCGCGACAACGGATCAACACCCGTGGTAGGTTCATCAAGAAACATAACTTTAGGTTCATGCACCAGCGCGCATGCCAGCGCAAGCTTTTGCATCATGCCACCGGAGAGATTACCGCCGCGGCGGGTTTCGAAACCCTTTAGCCCGGTACGTTTAAGTAGATCGCGAATTTTATTGCTGGCTTGTAGTGCAAGCAGGCCATGCAGGTCTGCGAAGAACTCCATGTTTTCCTGTACAGACAAATCTGGATACAAACCGAAACCCTGCGGCATATAGGCGATATCATCGCGCAATACCGGATCGGTGGCGTCTTTACCCAGGACTTTTATAGAGCCATCGGCGGGATGTAATTGGCCGACACCCAACTGCAAGATCGTACTTTTACCGGCACCATCAGCGCCCACCAGGCCGTAAATTTCTCCGGCATATACCGTCAGGTTAATGTCTTGCAGAATGGATTGCTGTTTATAGGCAAAGCCAATAGCACTGGCTTCGATGACCGTTTCTTTCATGGCTGGCTGGTTTCGAGTAGCACGTCGACTGGCATGCCAATTTTCAGAATGCCCTCCGGGTTCTCCACTTCTACCTTGATGCGATAAACCAGATCCACGCGTAGCTCTTTGGTTTCAACCGTTTTAGGCGTGAACTCAGCAACCGGCGAAATAAATGTCAATTTGCCGGTAAAAGTTACTTCGGGAGAACCGTCAGTTTTAACTTGTGCAGCCTGACCAACGCGCACTTTGCCGAGTTGAGTTTCGTTAAGGTAGGCGCGCACCCACGGTTGAGCAGTTTTTGCAATCCGTACGATGGATTGTCCGGGCGCCACCACTTCACCGGCTTCGCTCAAGCGAACGGTTACCATACCGGTGACTGGACTGATAAGCGTGGCATAGGCCAGTTGTTGCTTGGTCATTTCGGCGGCTTCGGTACGAGCAACAAATTCGTGCTCCGCCCGTTGAATATCTTCCTCACGGGGACCTTCCCTGAGCAGACTTAATTTTTGTTTTGCCTGTTCCGCGCTAGCCAGGGCAACTTCATATTGCAACTGCGCCTGTTCCAGCTGTTCTTCCGATGCCAGCTTCTTGGGCACTAGAAAACTTACCCGTTTAACTTCAGCCTTTGCGAAATTTAATTGTGACTGGGCTTTTTGCAGGTCGGCCTCCGCAACACGTAACTCCTGAACACGGGTACCCGCCTTCAGCGCTTCGAGGTTGGCCTGGGCAGCATTGGCCGTGGCCGTGGTTTGCGCCAACGCCAATTGCAGATCGGTAGGGTCCAGGGCAGCAACAACATCTCCCTGCTCAATCCAACGCCCTTCATCGGCATCAAGTTGCGCTATGCGGCCACCAACCTGAAAAGAAAGATCCACTTCGCGGGCTTCCACAGTACCGGAAAGCTGAATTTGCCCATTATCTGTATTACCGCGCGAATCACAACCGGACACTGCCAATGCAATCAATATCATTATCACAACAGCAGGTACAATCGCCCGCTTCGAATACCGCAAATATGACTGGGCCGATTCAGAGCTTTTCAACATGATATAGTTCATCCGTATAGAAAATCACCTGAATTGCTTAAAACAAATAATATACAGCATATACCCGCGCAACGTTTTTGTCCTAAATCATGTTAATGAAGCATGGTCGTTAATATGCTTCGGAAAAACCATAGTTCAAACTAGCATTATAAAACCATGAAGCAATATTCTTCTACGCTGCTCGACGGCCAACAGCGGCTCATCAGTTCATTTAACAACTAGTCCGTCAAAATTACCGTATACTCTTTTATTATGGAAAAACAGCAGCCGTTACCAAAAACCATCTGGGCATTGGGCTTTGTCAGCCTGTTTATGGATGTCTCCTCCGAAATCATTCACAGCCTGTTACCGCTGTTTATGGTATCTGTGCTTGGCGCCAGCCTGACAATGATAGGATTAATCGAAGGACTGGGCGAAGGTCTGGCATTAGTTGTGCGCGTACTTTCCGGCTCCCTGAGTGACAAACTGGGGCGACGTAAATTATTAATCGTAGCGGGTTATCTCATGGGCACCTTATCTAAACCGCTGTTTGCTCTTGCGCAGGGTGCAGGATTAGTCGCCGCAGCGCGTTCTCTTGACCGTATTGGCAAAGGTTTACGTGGAGCCCCTCGCGATGCCCTGGTTGCGGATGTAACGCCAGAAGCGCAACGCGGTGCCGCCTATGGTTTGCGGCAATCGCTTGACTCGGTGGGTGCATTTGTTGGCCCGATATTGGCGATTGTATTGATGAGCCTGCTGGCCAATGACTTCCGCCTGGTATTCTGGGTCGCGGTTATTCCAGGCGCAATTGCATTAATCGTGCTGATAGGGTTTGTAAAAGAACCTGCAACGCCGGCAACCCGCAGCGATACCGGCCACTTGATTGCAAGCGACATTCCCGCTTTGGGATCCGCCTACTGGATATTAGTCAGCATTGGGATTGTTTTTACTTTGGCACGCTTTAGCGAAGCATTTATATTAATACGCGCGCAGGAAACAGGGCTTGCTGCACATTGGGTACCGGGCATGCTGGCCATATTAAGTCTGTTTTACGCATTGGGAGCCTATCCAGCCGGTCGCTTTTCTGACCGCATTGGCCGCACCAGTTTATTAAACGCTGGCCTGTTATTCTTGCTGCTTGCCCACCTCACCCTGGCACTGGCAACACACTTTATCCATGTTGCCATGGGCGCAGCGTTATGGGGTCTGCACATGGCATTCACCCAGGGAATCTTCGCTGCATTGATTGCTGATGTCTCCGCTCAACGACGCCGCGGCACCGCTTTTGGATTATTCGGCCTGGCCAGCGGTATTGCCGTGCTGCTCGCCAGTGTGATTGCCGGACTGTTGTGGGATAACTTCGGTCCGGCAGTCACCTTTTATGCCGGAGCTCTGTTTACCCTGTTAACCTTTATTGGTTTTGCGATTATGCGACTGAGAAATATTTTTTTCGAAAATCGTCGGAACGAATGAGCGGCGAACGGGGAAATGCGCTTCTATTCAAGAACAGTAGCATTAATTGAGAAATGAATTCGATTATTATTGGGTTTATGTATTTTTTTTGCTAATCCGCACCAGAAAAAAGGTTAGCCCAAGCAATGCGGCTGCCCCAACCCACTTACCCAAGTCAATCCAGCCGGGTTCTTCCACGGTTACCGGCAGCATGATAATTTCCCGAACGACCACAATCAGTGCGACTTCGACAAATACAGATATATCAATCTCCCCACCGTTCAAATATTTTATTTCCGTAGAAATCAATTCCACCATTGTCCAGAGCAGGAGCAAAATACCCAGTGCTCGCAGGAAACCCTGGATCAAGGTATGAACCTTAATCGCCATGTAAATTTCGTAAAAAAACAGAGAAGCAATCAGCAACGTCGCCGCTACTAACGCGAGACTAATCACAACATGCGTTGCATTATTGGTATAGGTTAAGATTTTTAGCGTAAATTCGTGGAGTTTGTTCATTGTTTTTTCAGGTTATCAATAGCTAACATTATTGTTTTTTAGTTTGTTGATGTATTTGTAGCTACTTCATCTTTTCATCGTTCACTGGAAACTCAAATCATCTTAAAAATTATACATTATCACATTACACACGCCGATAATCTATCCGCTTAAAACTCACGTATTTTATTTTTTTTGTGCAGCCAGCGCTTTCGCAACAGTGCAGCAAGCCCAGTGACCAGCGCCAGAATCGCCAGTGGCCCCAGCGTCCTAACACGCACGAGTTCGGAAAGATCCGTTGCGGTGACTGCACCATATATCGCATTGCTGTAGAGAAACGATTTTACCATCAGCCCGATCATTGATGCTGAAAGAAATCGAACAACCGGTAAACGTAACATGCCGGCACCATAGTTAATAACCGAATGGGGAAACGCCGGTATCAGGCGTATGGCACACAAGCTGAGAAAATCCCCGCGTTGCTCCAGGACCTGATAGAGATGACTGTCCTTCACATGGTTCGCCCAACGCAAGGTTTCAAATCGCGCGAACCAGTACGCGCTTAACGCTCCAAGCGTACTGCCGATGGCCAGAATAAGCGTAGCGGTAACTGGTGTGTATAAAGTTGCAACTACCCACACCATGACTGAGCCAGGCAACGCAAAAGTAAACAATGTTACCTGCAAAATAATCAATGCTAGCGGCACCCACCACAAATGCGCAGAAGCTTGCGCCCAGCGCAGTACCTTTCCCCAATCAAGCGCACCGGTGCAGTACAAGACAACGCCCACAACTATTAGTGTCAACAACAGTAACGGCTGCCATAACCTGGCACGCTTTGAAGAATTCTTGAGTTCGTTACTTTGCTTCATTGTTTCAATGCGATTTGCACTGAATTTAACAACAAACGAATCGCAATACCAATACTTCTGTAAAGAAACTCTACGTCAATAGAGAAACAGGCTGGTTGAATTTTAAGGTAGTGACGCCGCGATGGTCTGTATCCTGGTTGCGTTATCAACAACAACACAACTGGTTTAATGAAACACAATGATCCGAGGTGACAATCGAGATTTTGAGAAAGTCATGACAGCCGGAGTGACTGAAACTAACTCGCTCCGGCTGCTCTATTTCAGATGATGGTAACGTTCGTGAACTTGCTTAGTGGCGAATACCCGGCACACTGAGTGGCGCCCCGTTGTTTTTGATTGCCAATGCGAATTCGATATCGCCGTATTCCGGTGCATCAGGCGGTAACTCATCGGCGCGAATAGCAACGTTACACCACTGGAAGCGTTTTCTTATATCCCAGATCTCACCACGGCTGGTGCGCCAGGTCGGGAAATGGTCCAGTTGGCCATTGAATTCGCCGAGCCACTGACCGCGTATCCAACGATTGGCTGCGATGCCATGACAATCGGTACAGGCAAAATTAATCTGGCCAATCTTACTGGTCATCAGGGCTTCGCCACGCTTTAACGCTTCCCTGGCGCCGGCATCATCGGCACTGACTTTTATTGGCGCGCCGTTAGCCAAATAGCGTAGGTAAACTGACAGATTGGTATTTTCTTCGCTTTGCATCAGGAAATTGTCACCCGTGGCGGCGCGCGCATGACGTGTAACAAACTCTTCTATACCTAACACCTTTTTCGCCTTTTTACTGTAACGCGGCATGGTCGCGGCCCAGGTTTTGAATTGCTTCTCGGGGTCCGCGTGACAGGATTTGCAGGACTTACCTTTCGCACCCGCTGTTGCGAACAGCTCTTCTGCCGCTTCCACTGCGGCCATCGCCGGATTCTCGATAGGATCGAGGTTATCACGTTCTTCCACCGGCTGCGGGCGTTGCGCCGGATCGTCTAATACCGCTTTAAATTTCGCAGGTGTTTGCAGCGTCTTTAGAAATGCGACAATATCCTTGATTTCTTCCAGCGTAAACAACCCGTGAGTACCCCAGGGCGGCATAATCGCGGCCGGGTTGTAACTCCGAGGCTCGTACGTATAGTTGAACAGCCAGCTATCATCACGCAGTTTACCGATGGTAGATAGATCAGGCCCAACATTACCCGGTAACTCCGGAGTGTCCATACCCATCACATGACATGCCACGCAACTGCCGCCACGGGAACGATCAAAAGCCAACTCTTTACCTTTAACGGCATCGCCGGTAATAGTTTTATCCACTACTGGCGGCTTTTGCATGGGTGGTGAAGCTTTGTCACGCAGGGTGTTAAACTGCTTATAGGAATTTGCCGGCCAATCTTCATAGCGAGTCCACGGTTCGGCAGCCGCGGAACCTTTAACATCCATTGGCGCTTTATCGATGTCTTTTGCTTCGGCGGTAACTATCCACGCCGACACACCGAGCGCAATTAAACAGTTGATGGAAATTTTCTCGGACCACACTAATGTTTTCATTCTAACCTCTCCTTGTTCTATGACACGGTGCACGGCCCACTGCCGATGATTACTGTGTAGTGCATCGTATACCACAGCCGCCATCCTTGGTAAGCCGGTTGCACGATGAAATTTTTTTCAGATCACGGGTAATAATTTTACTGATTGTGTTGTGTAAGGCGAACTATGTTGCGATTCAGTGAGACTAAAACTAGTGACTAGCACATAACCATTTTAAGTTGCTCACTGTGGGTATGAGAGTTTTCGAGAAGAAAGGCATTATGCAGCGAAACAACCAGAAAAATTCCTTTGTCGATCCAAAATTATTTTATAGGTATGTTGACTATTTTGCGGCCGTTGCGCACCTGTCGCTGAGCAGGTAAGGATCGGAAAAAATATCATTCAAAGACGCGCCGGCGAGAAATGCCTTGCGCTTAGTGTTTGCGACCATATCGGGATGACCACACAGGAAAACTTTCCACCCCTTGAGATCAGGATGATTTGTCAGGGCGACATCGTTGGCGCGGCCCGTTTCGAAACCATCAGGCGTTAAACCGCTCGATACGCAAGGCGTATAATGAAAATTACCAAACTGTTTGGACAACGCCTTAAGTTCAGCCACCAGATACAAACTTTCCGCTTTATGACTGCCATGATACAGATGGATTGGACCTTCATGCCCCTTTTGTAAAGCGTCGCGTATGATTCCCAACATTGGCGCCAATCCGGACCCAGTGCCGATTATTAGCAGGCTTTGCTGTTCATTGCCGGGAAGATAAAAACAATCACCGCTCGGCCCTTCTATTTCGACTTTATCACCCACATTAATCTGCTCTTTCAGCCATGTTGTCATCTGGCCATCCGGTAAATGACGTACATGCAATTCCAGCTTATTGTCTTGCGGGATACTAGCTAGCGAGTAGCTTCTCACCAGTCCGTCGGGACGATGCAACCGAATGAACTGACCGGGAAAGTAATCAAAAGCTTCGTCAGCAACGAGGCGCAAACGAAAAATGTCTGCGTTAAGAAATTCCTTTTCGATAACACGTGCGGGTATGCAATGCCTGACTTCGTCGCCCGGCAGGGAAACCTCAATATCAACTGTTGGCTTGCAAACACACGCGAGGAAATAATTTTGCTGTTGCAGCGTTGGCTTCAAACCTTTTTGCGCTTCGGCGGGAACTGCCCCTTTAACAGCCAGCAACAAACAGGTTTGGCAAATACCACTGCAACAAGAAGAAGGAATCGATACACCATGACGTTGCAAACCGACTAATATGGATTCACCGCTCTCCAGTTCATAGGACTGGTCTTCATAGGTAACAACTGCCATGGTGTATCTAGGATTGATTTACGACGTAGAATTATCTACCTAATACATCATTGCGGGTACTTTCTGCGATGGCCGCAGCTTCCGCGATTAACTCGCCGGGTACATTAAGTTCTTGCAACGTAGCGCCCAGATTTTCCATAACTGCATCAAAGTGACTGTCGTTCAGGCCATTTTTAACCAGATGGGCATGACCATCCCGCATATCTTTACCGGTATAGTTGTGCGGACCACCAAACGCCATGGTCAGAAATGCTTTTTGCTTGGCTGCCTGCTTATCCATATCAACGCCTTCAAAAAAACGATTGATACGATCGTCCGCCAATACTTTGCGATAAAAAATATCCACTGCTGCATTAACTGCTGCGTCGCCGCCAATTTTTTCATATAAAGTTTGTGACATGTTACAACCTCTCCTCTTAATCTTAACCAAGTAATACGGTCGGTTTTATAAGATGTATTCTACATACATGTTTATAATTAGACCATGGTGAATAGTCAGTGTCAATTATTAATTTATAATCAACATACCTGGCGTGAGACAGGGTTCCTCTAAAAACATGCACAATACTGGACCAGGTTACATGAATGTTTACTGAACTTTTAGCATTGATACGGGCGGGCGAATAACATACTGATGTTTCGTTTTATTTCTTGTTCAAATCTTCAAGCTTCACTGCGTACTGGTGTGATTACTCGCTCCCAGGAACGTTCATTGAAATACACTTCATATTTTGCCCACTGGGTAAAATCACTGCGACGAATCGTTCCGCTACCCGGCCTTCCTTTTCCGGCCACAACTTTGTAAATGATTAAGCCTTCCTCAGATTCCCTGTCATCCGATTCATCTACAATTTGTCGCACAGACCAATTGTCACCAATTTCACCGTTACTGTAATAGCAACCCAGCTTTAGCTGATTTATTTGTAATTGACCTTCACTGTTCTGCTTGCGCGCCAACTGAAATATTTGTTCCAGATCATCCGGACTGATATCGATAAACTGATCCATTTGTCGCAGGGCACTTTCCAGTTGATAGCGACCCAGGCCTTCCAATGTTGGTTTATGTTCATTATTTTTTTCCTCACCATAACGCATTAGCATTGAAGGATAACGTCGCCAGGGGAAGAGAAAGTTGAATGCCAATGCTACCGAAAAAATTATCAAGACATTCAGTAATACTGGCGTAAGCATAAATTGATAGCCCAGTTCATGCACACTGGGCCCAGAAATAACCGCGCTTAATGCAGTAGCACCGCCAGGCGGATGCATACAGCGCAGGTAGTACATGGTGGTGATAGATATACCTACCGCAGCAGGGGCTGCCAGGTACATATCCGGTACCAACTGATAACTGCTCACACCAATAAAGGCCGATATTAAATGGCCACAACCCAATGCCCAGGGTTGGGACAAAGGTCCGTGCGGCACTGCAAACAATAACACGGCCGATGCCCCCATTGATGCGATCACAACGGTCGCATCATCAGCGCCAAGGAAATGCCGAGTCACGCTCGTGACAAACAGGATACCTAAGAATCCACCAAGACCGGATACTAATTTTTCCTGATGAGAAGTTCTGTGATTGCTAGGACCTGCAAATTCAGATAAGGCCTGAAATAGTTTTTTCATCTAATGTTTTTCTACAACAGAAAAAAGGTAATTAACTTTGACTATGGTGTTTGCGAATTGAATTTGCTCCCGACGATACCGATTGAGATGTGGTTGCCGACGAACTGCCTCTCAAAACACAAACCACATACGCCCCATATCGGTGCATTTACGACTATAACGTCCACAATTAATGCTAGTAAAACGATATTTTTTGCTATCTAATATCGGGGTTGTCGATACAAAACAGACAAAGTGTACAGAATATAACCAATGGACATCGAGCAAGCACGTACTTTTCTCACCATTGCCGCCAACGGCAGCTTCCTAGAAGCTGCCCGCCAGTTACACCTGACACAATCTACCGTCAGCGCGCGCATCCAGCGCCTCGAGGAAGAACTGGAGGCGCGTTTATTTATTCGCAATCGTTCCGGCGCCAGTCTGACGCAAGCCGGCAATCGCTTTATGGAATACGCAAAGCGCCTGGTACTAACCGCGGAACAGGCCCGGCATGAGATTGGGTTACCCAGCGGATATCGCGCAACGCTTCGCATCGGCGGCCGCATTGCCCTTTGGGAAGGATTTCTGCCGCAATGGGTGGGCAAGATGCGCAATGCCGCGTCGGACATCGCCATTCGCAGTGAAATTGGTTTTGAAGAAGACCTGATGCGGCACCTGGTCGACGGCACTTTGGATATTGGCTTGATGTACTCACCTACTCATCGCGCGGAACTGATTGTCGAGCACCTGTTCGATGAAATCCTGATGCTAGTGAGCACACGACCAGATGATTGTGGGCCCGGTGATGACTATATTTACATTGATTGGGGTCCGGGATTTTATGCCCAACAAATCCAGAGTTATCCGGATCTTGAACGACCTCAACAAATGGCCAATATTGGCTGGCTCGGTATTCAACTCCTGCTGACAAATGGTGGCAGTTGTTTTCTACCCGCGCGAATGGCGGCATCGTTCATCGATGCCGGCCGTTTATATCGTGTTGAAGATTCCCCGGCGTATATACATCCGGCTTATATGGTTTACCCAAGAAAAAGTGATAACGCCGTTATTGAGCTGGCATTGAAATTGTTACGCGAATTGGCGAAGTCAGAACACGTTTGATTCTATGCCGCATCGTTACGAGCAGGATGACTTGGTTGACGCGCCATCTAATAAGATGGACAATGTTTATTCTAGTTATTGAACTTATATCTTTATGCAACTGACACATTACACCGACTACTCCCTGCGCGTTCTTGTTTATCTGGCATTAAAAAAGAACAAGTCGGTAACGATTACAGAAATCACCGACTACTACAAGATCTCCCGCAATCATCTAATGAAAGTCGTCAACAACCTGGCTCACCTGGGATACATTACCACGCAGCGTGGAAAAGGCGGCGGTATGCAGCTGGCGTTGCCTGCTGCTGAAATCAACATCGGCGAGGTAGTTCGCAATGTGGAACCGCATTTTAATATTGTCGAATGCTTCGCGGAAGACCACACCGACTGCCGTATCGAACCCATCTGCAAACTTAAACAAGTATTACAATCCGCAACCCGGACTTTTCTTACAGAGCTGGAGCAATATTCCCTCGAAGAAGTGATCTCCAACCGCAATATTAAAAAAATCGCATTCGTTAAAGTTAGCTAATAGCGTTTCCTGTTTGGCTATTTCGTTTACCGGCAGCTTTGTTGGATGCAATGCTTTTCAGGAATTGCGTCCTACGTTTTTGGATAGCCAGTAGATTTCTGCTTTGCAGCGATTCTGTTGAAAAACTCATTGATCGAAAGAATTATTTGAGCTGCGAATACCCTATTCGACTTGCCTCAAATGCATTTCTCTCTCAATGCATTCAGTATGTACCACCATTTCCTAATTTTCTGATGAATAGCCGTTGTACCCTGGTACCTGCCGTTAAATCATTGAATAACTGCTTTGAACCAGGTAGCCGACTTTTGTTTTCTCTAGGCATATGCAACTGATGCAGCGCTTGCGGACCTATGTGATTTTTTTTAGATACTAGCTAATTTTCTCAATAGCAATGGGATGGACTCCTCCTCACCTTATCGGCATCAATGTGCCAAACTGAGATTGACATTTCAGTTAGTAATGAAGAGGAGCCCACAATGAAGATTAGTCGAGTTGGTGTAGATTTGGCAAAAAATATTTTCCAATTACATGGCGTTGACCATAAAGGTAAAACCGTCTGGAAACGACGGTTATCCCGGGATAAATGGCTAAATGCTTTATTCACAACTGTGGAACCCGGTGCTGTGATTGGTATGGAAGCGTGTGCGGGTGCGCATCACTGGTCCAGGGTACTTCGTGATAAGGGGTATGCGGTCAAAATTATCCCTCCTCAATTCGTTAAGCCATTTGTCAAAAGCAACAAGAACGACGCCAATGATGCACAGGCGATCTGTGAGGCCATGGTGCGTCCCAATATGCATCCGGTTAAAGTGAAAACGGTTGAACAACAAGATATCCAGGCCATTCATCGTGTTAGAAATGAGATCAAGAGTCATCGCACGGCCAAGGCGAATCAGATACGCGGGTTGGTTGCCGAATATGGTTTAGTCGCGCCCAAAGAAATGTCCTCATTACGCAATGCGATTCCCGGCTGGTTAGAAGATGCCTCCAATGGCCTAACATCATGTTTCAGACAACTACTGCAAGGCTTATGGGAAGATCTACGTTCAATGGATAAACGCATGACCGAGCTTGATAAGCAGATCGCTGTCATTGCGCAACAAAATCCAATCGCTAATCGCCTACAACAATTGCGAGGTGTTGGGCCGTTGATTGCCACTGCGCTGGTCGCCACGCTGGGTGATGCTAAGCAATATCGTAAAGGTAGAGACATGGCCGCCGCGATCGGTTTAACACCCCGGCAACACAGTTCAGGTGGCAAAGACAAGTTGCTTGGCATCAGTAAACGGGGTGATGCCTATTTGCGATGTTTATTGGTGCATGGCGCGCGTGCTGCGATACGAACCGCAAAAGATAAGGACGATCGTTTAAGTCGCTGGATATCTAATTTGCAAGCCAGGCGGCACACCAATATTGTCGCAGTTGCGATGGCAAACAAAATGGCGAGGATGGCATGGGCCATGATGAGCAAAGGTGTGGATTATGACCCATCATTTTGTTCTGTGTCAGCCACCTAAAATGAGTCGTAAAGTGAGAAGAGTCAATTGACGATTGCGAAGTAAACTGTGTAATGGCAAACAGGTCGAACCGGCGCAAATAAAACCCGGGAATGTCTGAGTGTGTAATAACACGTGATAGCAATAGGGAATCTGCGCGCGAACAACCCATTATGGCCCGGCATCATCGTATGCCACCTTGAGAGGCCGGATATACGTATGCAGTCGAGCCAACAGCCATTGACAGATTACTTGCAAACGAGGAGGAGTCCATATACAGACATTCATAACCTGGGGAATTTAAACAAAGCGGACGTCAACGTTAGAATTAAATAGCGCCGCGCCATTTACGGTGTCCAAGCAGGGCATGTCTTTGCCCAGCATTTTTAATTGACTTGTTATGTATCAGTTTCATTTAAGGCTACACCTTTTCTTTTTGTAATTATCATGTATACCAGTACTGGAAATCCAAAAAATACTAGTGCGAAAATAAATGAATACATTGCATGATATTCCATTAGCAACCAGCCAAATATAATTACACCGCTTAATAACCAAATTAATATTATTACTGCTTTCGGTATATTTTCAGGCATTATTTATATCTC
>Ga0209742_10000374_pt1 | contig 24343 bp, 20 predicted proteins | sample DeeMarSeWOR38_10_FD_187462 | JGI IMG/M metagenome (GOLD analysis project Ga0209742, IMG submission 187462) | Marine sediment microbial communities from White Oak River estuary, North Carolina - WOR-3-8_10 (SPAdes) (version 2) | ecosystem: Environmental > Aquatic > Marine > Intertidal zone >... | reverse complement strand
GCTCAAGTTCAACTTTGACGGACCCTACCCGCATCTACCTCAATTGAAGTGGGGGAACGGGGACGGGCGATGAATCCCAGCGTATATTTACAGCCTGCAGAAGCTCAGGCCCCAGAGACGATCAAAGCCTGCTGCGTCGCCCTGTACGACAGCGATTGGGCTGCCCTCATCCTGGGCGACTCGTTCCATCCCGGGGGGCTGCAGCTCACCGAACGCCTGGGAGAGCTGCTCGAGCTTGAGCCCGGCGAGCGCGTCCTGGATGTCGCCTCGGGGGTCGGCACCAGCGCCATCTTCCTGGCTCAGCGCTTCGGCTGCCGGGTCGTCGGCATGGATTTCGCCCTGAAGAACATCGCTCAAGCCAGGGCCAATGCGGAAGAGGCTGGCGTAGACCACCTGGTGCGCTTCGAGCAGGCTGATGCGGAGCAGCTGCCCTTTGAAGATGGCAGCTTCGATGCCCTGATCAGCGAGTGCGCTTTTTGCACCTTCCCCAGCAAAGAGGCAGCTGCGGGCCAGTTCGCCTGCGTGCTGCGACCGGGCGGACAGGTTGGGCTGAGCGATCTGATTCGCTCAGGAACCCTGCCCCCCGAGCTGGACACGTTGATGGCCTGGGTGGCCTGCGTCGCTGACGCCCAGCCCATTGCAGAATACACCTCGATTCTAAGCCAGGCTGGATTTTCGATGGGGCAGCCAGAAATCCACGATCAGGCTTTGGCAGAGCTGATCAACCAGGTGCGCGGCAAGCTGCTGGTGGCGGAGTTGATGGTCGGCCTGAAGAAGCTGGAGGTGCCCGGTTGGGTCGACTTCGACCAGTTCGGCCGCCTGGCGCAGATCACCGCCCAGACCGTGGATGAGGGCAGGCTGGGGTACGCCATCTTCCCTGGGGTTAAAGCGGGGGGTAACTAACCTGGGTTGATTTGGTTGGGGGAAAAAGCGATCATTACCTGAGCAAAGGATCAGGATAATGATAAAATCACCCTGAAGATACAAATAGAAGATATCTTTCACGCCCTCAACTCAGATAAACTGAATAGCTAATCCCTACCCGAAAGGTCATTGCATGAACAAAATATCGATCAGCTTTGCGAGCACCTCCTTCGAGGCGAAACTAAATGACAGCCCCACCGCGCAGGCCATCTGGAGCGCGCTGCCGGTCGAAGGTCAGGTCACCACCTGGGGCGACGAGATCTACTTCGCCATCCCGGTGGAGATGCCCCAGGAAGAGGATGCCCGCGCTGAGGTCGAGGTCGGCGAGCTGGGCTACTGGCCGATGGGGGACGCCTTCTGCATCTTCTTCGGTCCCACCCCGGTCAGCACGGATGAAAAGCCGCGCGCCTACAGCCCGGTCAACATCATCGGTGAAATACACGGCGAACCGGCTGCCCTGCGGTCGATCCGGGATGGGGAGCCTGTAAAGCTAACGCGATCGGTTGCCGAGTAAACCACAATTGATGATTGCTGTTCGCTGAACTCACCATCGCTTCCCAGGATCAACACAATCCCGCGAGAAGGGATTAAAAAGCTGTATGTTGTAGAGACGCTGCATGCAGCGTCTCTACTGGAAACAAACCCTCCCCTAGGTCGTGATTAAGATCGAAGATCCCTTGCACAGAGTGGCAATCTCATTTCAGGGCAGGTTTCTTCCAATATCATCGTGTGAGGCACCTAGCAAGTGCCTCACACTTTCTCTTTTTGCGGATGCTTCGCCCGTACATTAGAGGATAACCATCCCGCGGTATCAGAAATACCATCCCTCTGGGGGATTTCATCATTCCCTGAATTCTGCTATCATTAGAGGTAGTATCCCCGTGTATTAATCCGAGACCCACGAATCAATCCAATCCTGTTCACCGTATGCATAATTTATCAGAAGGAGAGAGATCATGAACCGGCGAGCATCTTTAGCAATTGTAGTAATCCTATTGATCCTGACTACTCTGGCCTGCCAATTGAGCGATGTACAGATCAGCACCGGCATCGGTTCTGGCATCCGCGGCTCAGGGGACATAGTCACAGAAACCCGCTCGATCAGCGGGGTTAATGGAGTCGACCTGGGCACGTTCGGTGACGTGATCATCGAGATCGGCGACCAGGAAACGCTGCGCATCGAAGCGGAGGACAACCTGATCGAATATTTTGAGACCCAGGTGCGCGCTGGAACTTTGCACATCGATACCCAACCAGGGTTTAATCTCAATCCGACCAAGCCGGTCAAATTCTTCCTGACGGTGACAGAATTGGAGAATGTCGCCATATCCGGTTCTGGGGATATCCAGGTCCCGGACCTGGAGGCGGACGAATTCGCCATCGAGATCGGCGGTTCCGGCGACGTCTCCATGAGCGATCTCACCTCAGAGCGGCTGACGATCGACATCGGTGGTTCTGGCGATGTCACAACCGAGGGTCTTAATGTGGTCGCCTTTGATACCGATATCGGTGGATCTGGAGACATTGATGTGGAAGAACTTAACGGGGAGACATTATCACTGGATGTAAACGGATCCGGAAACCTGCGCATCAATGGAGGTCAGGTTAACGACCAGGAGATTGATGTTAATGGTTCTGGGAACTATGTATCTGGAGATCTGGCCAGTGAAATTGTGGGTGTGCGCATCGGTGGCTCCGGGGATATCACCGTCTGGGTTACCGGATCTCTGCAGGTAGTGGTCAATGGCAGCGGCGATGTGCGCTATTACGGCAGACCATCGGTTTCTTCGACGGGCGACGGCAGTGGAGATGTCGTCAGCCTTGGTGAAAAGTAAATAAAATGGAACGTATAAAAAGAGGGAAGTCTTCACGCTTATGGGCGGTGGATGCGCTGCGCGGCTTGATCATCGTCTTCATGGCGCTCGATCATGCCAGCTATTTTGTCGCCCAAAAACATTCTCCGGGTGAGTATTGGGGCGGTCCATTTCCAGTTTACGATGACCCATTAGCGTTTATGACGCGCTTCGTAACCCATTTATCCGCGCCGGGCTTCTTTTTTCTGATGGGAGTCGGTATGCTCTTGTTTGCCGACTCCCGGCAGAAGCGAGATTGGAGCAAATGGGCTGTCGTGCGGCATTTCCTGATCCGGGGGGCGATATTGATCGCCTTGCAACTGCTGGTGGTCAACCGCGCCTGGGAACTATCACCCGGCGGCTTTCCAAACATTTATATCGGCGTGCTGGTCGCCCTGGGTGGGACCATGATCCTGGGCAGCTTTTTACTTTGGGTCAAACCAATCTACCTGCTGATCCTGGCAGGAGGACTCTTCATCGGCACCGAGCTTCTGGTGCCCGAACCTGGCTTGTGGGGAGCAATGGGGTTCTCTAATCCATTCGATTACCTCAATCCAATCCTGATTTATCCAGGTGGAACACAGGTTTTGTGGTCAAACTATCCCATCCTGCCCTGGTTGGAGCTGGTCGTCTTCGGCATTTTGTTTGGGCATTGGCTGAAACGAGATCAGGAACAAGCCTACAGCGGCGGGCTGAAAATCGGGTTTGGTTTCTTGCTGGCTTTCCTGGTGATCCGCTACCTGGACGGCTTTGGCAACATCCTACCCAGGATCGGAAACACATGGATCGATTTCCTCAACGTGGTCAAATACCCGCCCAGCATGGCATTCACTCTGCTGACGATGGGATTGAATTTGATCATCCTGGGTTTATTCTCCAGGGCTAATGAAAAAATACGAACTTTTTTCTACCCGCTGGTCGTCTTTGGGCGATCACCTTTGTTTTTCTATGTTCTCCACCTGTTCCTGTACGCCGGGTTGGGTATGTGGCTGGCGCCAGAGGGCACCAGCATCGCAGCCATGTATCCCTACTGGACACTGGGATTGCTGCTGCTCTTCCCAATATGTTTATTGTATGGGCAACTCAAACCTCGCCCATCGATCAACTCGGTCCTGCGGTATCTATAAGTTGGATTTCAAATTAGGAGTTAACAAGAATGAGGTTGGGATACTTTGTGTTATGCTTCGCTATAATTGCTCCTCTGTTGATTTCAGGTTGTAATCCAGGAACCACCATGACAGCCGACAATTTAGAGAAATTATTCATCGATGTCTTCGATCCCCTGCCGGGAGAAACGGTGCTCTTTCTGATCGATGAGCCGCATGGGATTCTAAAAGACAACGATCTCTGGGGGTCCAGAAGGCAAATGGCAGAGCAATGGCGGATTGGTTTCGCACAGTTAGGGAACAAGGTGGGTTTCGAGGTCCTGCCCATGCTAAGGTATCCAGCTACAGGAAATCACAATGGTCCCCTTCCAGATATGGGTGAAATGGGTGGTGAACCGGTAGGTTTGGAAGAGATCCTTCAAAAGACCACTATCGCCGTGGCGATGACGGAGTTCTCTGCAACGGCTCCCTTAATGGAATACAGCGAGCAGACACCCAACTTTCGCGCAGCCAGTATGCCCACAGTACATCAAGGCATGCTGGAAACCGCCCTGGCAGCCGATTACCAGCAGGTAGCCCGTAAATGCCAGGTTTTGGGAGGTAAACTCGATCAGGCTGAGGGGGCAAATTTGACCTTCTCAACCGGTGATCAGGTATATATTGACCTGCGAAACCGCCGGACAAAACTTGATGATGGTCAGCTGCATGCAGATAAAAGCGGAGTGAGAGTGATCAACCTTCCTAGTGGCGAGGCTTTTCTCGCACCTTACGAGGGAGAATTGCCTGGGCTGACCAGCCGAACCGAGGGTGTCATCCCAATGTCTTATAGTGGGACTGTGGTCAAGCTTCAGATCGCAGAGAATAAAGTAGTTGAAGTGGTGAGCGATGATCAAATCGCTGATGAGCTGCGCAAATGGTTTGCGGTCGATCCTGCCAGGATAAATGTTGCCGAGCTGGGCCTGGGCTGCAATGACAAAGCAATCATCACTGGGAACGTATTAGAGGACGAAAAAGTATTTGGAGTGCACTTAGCCTACGGAAGGAGCGATCATACTGGTGGTGTGATAGGTGTCGATGATTTCAGTGATCCGGCCAACGTTGTTCACCGAGACGTAGTCTATCCATTTGGTGGAGAGATTGAGGTTACCAGCCTAACTTTAGAATACGCGGATGAGACCAGCGAAGAGATCATCCAAAATGGAGCTTACACTGTCTTCTCAAATTGAAATCCGGGTCGCTCTTCGATTCAGTTGCTTATCCACAAAACCTGATTGCATAGTCTCAATCAGTTAATATCACGGATAATTGGCAATGCTTTCTGCCTGGACGATCAGAACCTGGAGCTCGGGCCAGATAGACCGGAGATCCTGATCCAGTTCCTTTTTTAAATCGCGTGCTTTAAATCCAACCTCATCCAGGGCGCGGTAGTAATAAACCAGGCGCGCTTCTTCATTTGGTTCCTCCCCGGACATGGGACCTGGACCTTGAGAGCGGATCAGGAAACGGATCACCTCGTTGCGTAACTGGTAGAGCTTTTGACAATTTTTATCGAAGCGCTTCGCCAGCTCCGGATTACGGCGACGCAAGCCACCATGCGCTTCCGGGATATAATAACGCAAGCTGAGCAGCATTCGATCGGCTTCGTCAATAACATAGCCGATTTCCTTCTTGGAAACATCCGTATCATGCAATGCATCACCCATTACATCTGAAACTTCAAGGGTGGTTTGGTACCAGGCTTTCATATTCTCGACGAAAGACCTGGCGTTTCTGCGCGCCATGAACTCTTGTAATCTTGCCAACATATTGAATCACCTATCAAATTTCCCAAAATTTGTCCAATTATAAAGGGGCACCCCACCAGCTAGCGGTAAACTAACTAACCGTTAATGAACACATTTGAGTACAATGCACATTCGGCAGTGGTTCCCCTCTTTAAACTTAGACGTGATCGTATGAGATAAGCTTTCGGTGTAAAAAAAGAAAGGCCTCCTTTTGAAATCTAAAACTAATCAAGAATGAATTCAAGATTTTCGGATACAATCAATTCCGAACCTCGATGGAATCTTAGTTCCAGCACAAACCTTAATGGACCTGTTATCATAAGGTAAAGTAATCACCCCTGATTCATGGCAGACGATATTTTCAATCGCGACCGCAAACAATTTATCCTGATCGCCACCCTGATGGCGTTGGCGGGGTCACTGGTTGCAATCCTGGTTAAGCGACGGCGAGACGGAAGGATCCGCAAACCGCTCCAAGAGCTATACCCGGGGAAAGATCGACCGGTCCTGCATATCCGCGGCCTGAGCGAAGCCGAAGCAGCTGCGCGGTTACAGGAGGATCAAGACAACACGCTGTCCTTCAAACCTCGGCGGACAAGACGTGAGATCTGGCGACAAAACGTTTTATCGATCTTCAATTTGAGCTTGATCGGTCTTGCTGCTGTACAGCTCTTGTTCGGAAGACCCCTGGATGCCCTGATCAGTGTGGGGGTCTTGGGCCTCAACATCGGACTCAATGTCTTTCAGGAGTACTTTGCCAGGATGCGGATCAAGGATATTCTCGAAGCCACGAAACCCAAGGTGACCGTGATCCGGGAAGGAACTGCCGGCAGCATTGATGCGGATGATATCGTCGTAGGTGATGTGGTCGCCTTTGGACCTGGTGATGAACTGCTGGCGGATGGGATCTTGCTCGATCAGGAAGGATTGGTGATCGACGATTCGATGCTGGGTGATGGAGATCGAAGGAGCTATAAGGAAATTGGTGAGCCAGTCTTTGCGGGCAGTTTTTGTGTATCTGGGCGAGCCGTATACCAGGTTGACAAGATCGGCCGCGACCGCCTGATCACTTCCCTGATAGAGAATTCCGAAATCTCAAAAGAGCAGCTAACCCCGATCGAGCAGATCGTTGGCAATGTACTGAAGGGTTTGCTGGTCATTGTTGTTATCTTCACCCTATTCCTGATCAACACCTATCTCAATTTAGAACTGCCCATCCCTGACGAAATATTCAACGAGGTGGCCGGCGTTATCTTCAGTCTTGCCCCTGCAGGTCTGTTCTTCATGATCATTGTAACCTATGCAGCCAGCACAGTAGATCTGGCCAATGTTGGCGCACTGGTCAACCGCATCCGATCCATCGAAGCCTTAGCCCAGGTCAACACGATCTGTTTCTCCAAAGAGGGAGTATTGACCGGGATGCGGATCGAGATGGAGACGATCAAATCTGAAGGTGAAGGAGATGGTTTTGCAGAGAGCCGCATCCAGCAACTGCTAGGCGATTATATTCGCAGCACATCAATCGATAACCAGATAACGCGAGCTATCTGGAACACGTATACGGGCAGCCAGCGGGAGATCTTAGATGAGGCTCCGTATATTTCAGTCCTTGGCTGGAACGCAGTCTCGTTCGATGACCCGGACATGCGTGGAGTATATGTGCTCGGCGTACCGGCCGCGCTGGACCCTTTCCTATCTAAAGAAAGCGGAAAGGATGATGATCTTTCAGATGACCAGCCCGGACGGGTACGCAAGCTGTTCTCGCGTATGGGCGGTCTCTTCCGACGTTCGGAAGGTGGTGAATCTGATGGAGATAATCCACCAAACCAAGATGACCAAGTCGCTTCTCATTCGACTGAGGAACTTCCTGTTTCAACTAATATCGAAGAATCATCCACCAATAATGAAGAAACAGAGAAGACAGGATTATTCCGCCGCCTGATTAAGCGCGTGAGTCGCATCACTCAAGCCAATGATGAAGGACCTCAATCGCCAGATGCACAGGAACAACCAGCAGATCAACAAATTGAGCTGCTCTTCGCCTACCACCCAGACCCCATCCCGTTAACCGATCAAGATGGACGACCTCAATTTCCAGTGCCTCTATTACCGCTCGCCAAATTAACCTTTGTTGAACAGGTGAATCCAGAGGCCGTGGATACGATCAAGAAGTTCTTCCAAAACCGGATTAACGTCAAGATGTTTGCTGCAACACATCCCCAGCAGATCAGCGGGATCTTGCAGCAGATCGGTCTCGGCGATCTTGCCACTAAACTGGTGTCTGGAACTGAACTAGCCAATATGGAGGCGAAAGAAACCGCACTGGCAGCCAGAGAAAACTCTATTTTTCTGCATTTATCCCCGCAACAAATGGGACAGGTGGTGGATGATCTGCGTGCTAGCGGTCAATATGTGGCTGTGGTCGGTGATTCTGTGAACGATGTAGCCGCCATGCGCCGGGGAAATCTGGCGATCTCATACCAGCGCAGCAGCCAGGCGGCCCGCAGCGTGGCCGATATTCTATTGTTAGAAGATTCACCACAAGTCCTGGACAGGGTTTTGGATAAAGGACAGCGCATTGTCAATGGCCTTCTTGATATCTTAAAGCTTTACCTGACACAGATTTTCTACCTGGCTGTATTGATCACTGGCGTAATCGTGATCGGTTTCGGTTTCCCCTTTCGCGGTATCCAGTTGACTGTGATCACAACGGTAACCATTACCCTCCCTGCATTGGGACTCACCTTGTTTGCTAATTCAGGAGTGTTATATGGAAATAGCCTGCGCAAATCGCTGGCCCATTTTATCGCCCCTGCAGCGGTTACCATGGGTATCGCCGGGACAATTGCCTTTTTCTATTTCCAGAATAGCGGCGGAGACAACGATTATGCTCATCTGGGTGTCACCTACACGCTGGTCTATTTTGGGCTTCTCCTGGTGATCTTTCTCCGGCCCCCGTGGAGATTCCTGGCCGGCGGCGCCCCAATCAGTCAAGACAAGCGCATCTTCTGGATGGCAGTCATACTTGGGATACTGTTTGTACTAACTGTAGCCATCACTGTCGCCATTCCTTTCTTGCAGACCACGCTGATGCTGGATTGGTTGAATTCAGCCAGAGATTATTTGGCCGTTGTACTGTTTGTTTTTGTGTGGGGAACATCCCTGCTCGTCGTCTGGCGTATCTGGCGCTTAAACAACAATAGAATCGAGAGCTCAGAGAATGAATCATACACCTCCAGCAACAATGAATGAGCCGATCCCTCCCCCCGAAGAACTTCTCAATGCAAGACCGGGAGAATGGATAACCTTGGATGAATCTCATCCAACAATCTCTTACCTGAATCAAAAAATCACAGGGAGAGCCGGAACATGGGAAGGTGCCCGTTTTTCAAAAGCTGTGTATCTATATCGTGAAGCCGGCACATCTGAATCGCTGATGATCAAATACTACCAGCCAAAGACTGGTGCGGACGCGGTGCGGCATGCTGAAGGTGAACTGAAAAAAATCGAGCGCGTTCAGTTGCTTGGTATGGCGGTAGGTCCACTGCGAGTTATCAAACCGATAGCTGTCTGGCAGGGCGTGCTTTTCCTCGAATATGTGCCTGGTTTGACCTTGGCTGATATCATTGCTGTCCGCCGCAGCCAACCAGGATTGATGCACGCCAGCCTGATCAAAGTGGCTGAGTTTCTGGTCAAATTGCATAGCACTGAAACCAATATAGAGGGGGAGATCCATCAATTCAATTCAGCTCATAGTATCAAAGTAGCACGAAAATATGTTACCCAATTGGAAAAGTATGGCGTGCTGAAAGATGAACCTGATGTAGCTGAGGCTGTCAAAAAACAGATCACCAACTGGGAACGTAAACCAATATGGAGCCAATATAAGCCAACCCTGTGTCACGGGGATGCTACCACAACGAATTTCGTCTTCCCATCCCAAGAGGAGGTGGTAGCAATCGATTGGGAAAGACTAATAATCGCTGACCCGGCGATGGATGTTGGTCGCCTTCTGGCAGAGCTCAACCACAGCCTGCAAAATCAAGGAGCACAAGGACCAGAGATCAAATCCCTAATCGATATCACCGAAGCAGCCTACACCGAGGCATGTCCTGTTAACGAGGCATCTGATGGATATTTAGAGCGAACACGCTTCCACCAGGCTTACAGCACATTGAGAATTGCACGTAATGGCTGGATACCAAGATCTGAGCGCATGCAGCTCGTCACACAGGCGATGGCGTGGCTGGCTTAGTATCATTGTTTCTACAGGATGATCACGCCAAAATCAACAGCAGTGCTGCCACCACCAGCAAGCCGGTGATGATCAACTCGAAGGTCTCTTTATCCACTTTGCTAGCCCCCCAGCGACCCACCCACACCCCGATGGGAACCAACGGCAGTAACCAGGCGATCTGCCACAGCAGCTGGAAATCAAACAAATCTGCATACCAATAATATGGCACCTTGATCCAGTTAAGCAGGAAGAAAAAAATTGCTGAAGTGGCGATGAAAACGCGCGGCGTCACATCCTGCAGGAGCAGGTAGATGCTTACCGGGGGACCTCCGGTGTGTGCCAAAGCTGAGGAGAAACCGGTGATAGTTCCGGCTAATAATCCATGCCAGTTGCGCGGGTGATACTTTAGGGCACCTTGGATGCGGCTTTCAAAGATCTTATAAACAGAAAAAATCAAGACGATCACCCCCAATGCGGTGCGCAGGGTGTCGGTGGGAGCATTGGTGATGAAAAAAGTACCGATCGTAACCCCTACGATCGCCCCGGGGATCAAGAGCAGCACCAATTTTGTGTTCCAGCGCCGCCAGTGAAATGAAACAGCGAAGATATCTGCCAGCATCAGGATGGGAAGTATCAATCCGATCACCTGATCGGGGGGCATCACCAGTGCCAATAATGGGGTAGCCAAAGCGCCCAGCGTACCGCCCAATCCACCCTTGGCGAGACCGATCATGAAGGCGATGAGGGCCACCATGAGGTAAAAAATGATGGGGTCGACGGTCATTCCCGAGATCCATCTTCATTTAACAGTTGCAATTCCTGCATTCTTTCAGGTGTCGGTATACCTTCCTCGTCCCAGCCCATCAGGCGGTAATACTCATCGAGCATGGGCGCCAGTTCTACGACATGCCCATCGGCTGGTCCACCGACCATTGGTTGAGCGAGGTTGCGCGGCGGCAGCGTATCCGCTTCTCTCTTGAAGCCTTCTCGCACGTTGAAAGCACGCGCCAGGGTTGAAATCCGCTCGCCGATCAATTCGAAGTCACGCACGGTGGGATAATCAAAACCGGTTGCGGCTGTAACCAGCTGCCAGAGCTCTTTAAGCTTCATCCCATAACCGGGGAAATAGCACAGGCAGGCGCTGTCCCAGATCGCTTTGTCGGCTTGGTGATCGCGGAACAGCTGCGCTTTCCCATCGATGGCCAATGGATCGGCTGACCCGCTGAACAGCTCACCGAGTGGAGCTCCACGCAGGTGGCAGGCCCCGCGCTCGGAGACAGCGTAGGCCAGTGCTGTCCCCTTGGCGGCGTTGGGGTGATAAGCCGGCATTTCAAGTCCTTTGACATGCATGGCAAAGGGTTGCGCCTGCGGATGCTGGTCAGCGATGGCAGCCACACCCTGTGCCAGCCACTCCCCGCAGCCTTCAACTTTGGCCATTTTTTCAACCAGAGCTAGAGCAGCTGCAGCATCACCGAAGCGCGGCTCGATACCATCCAGATCGCCAGCATCCAGCATACCGCGTTCGAACATCTCCATCACCAGTCCTACCACGCCGCCGGTGCTGATCGTATCAAGACCATACTCATCACACCACCAGTTGAGACGGATGATCGTTTCGCGGTCGCCGATAGCGCAGTTGGGTCCCATAGCAAAGGTGGTCTCATATTCTGGTCCCTCGATGACCACACCATCCGATAGGGGTCGCGTATATTTTCCACAGGCGATCGGGCAGCCAAAGCAGGCATAATCCTTGACCCATTCGTGCTCTCGGAATGAATTACCGGAGATTTTATCAGCAGCCTCAAATTGACCCCTTTGGAAATTGCGCGTTGGTAGCGCACCCATCACATCGATGATCTCAAGGATATTGACGGTGCCTTCACGATTCAGCAGGGTCGTCTCGCTGGACATGCGTACAGCGCGAAAAGCCAATTGCAAAGCGCGACGATATCCATCAGGATCGAATACAGTGACATGACCATTGCCCCGGGTCAGGATGGCTTTCAGGTTCTTCGAACCCATTACCGCGCCAACGCCGCCGCGTGCCAGGGCGCGCGAATCGTTAAATATTCCAGCCAGGTTGCGCTGATTTTCCCCTGGCGGCCCAATGACCAGGGATTGCCATTCCGATCCGAATTCCTGGCGAATCTGCTCGCTGGTCTGGGTGATATTGAGCCCCCAAAGATGATCCGCTGGGCGCAGATCAACTCGCTCATCATCAATGACCAGCATGACTGGCTGGTCTGCGGCGCCTTTCACCACCAGCGCATCATAGCCTGCATACTTGAGCATCTGTCCCCAATATCCACCGCAATAAGCATCACTATAGGTCCTGGTCGCCGGACTGAGGGTCGTGCAGCCAAATCTTCCGGCAGTCGGAGCAGTTGTGCCAGTCAGGGGACCATTGTGAAAGATCAACTGGTTCTCCGGAGAGAGAGGCTCTACCCCCTGGGATTGGTCATGGTAGATCTCCCAGGCACCCAATCCCTTACCTCCCAGGATCAGCGGCATGCTTTCAACAGGCAGTGGGGTAGTGCTGATCTCGCCGCTACTTAAATCAACTCGCAGGATTCGGTCGCAATATGCTCGTCTTCGCAGGTCCATCAGGCCAGCTCCTTCCGTTGATCAATGAAGATCGCCTCGGTGGGACAGATGATGGCGCATTCGGGCTCTCCGCCGCACAAATCACATACTACTGGGTACCAATCGAGGCTTTCACCGGATTCAATTTGAATGCCTGTATCGCTGTGGACGATCACTTGGGTGGGGCAGATCTTGACGCATTCATCGCTAGCTGTGCATTTATCCACCAATAATTCGACCGCTCCCGATTGGGGATGCCAGCGTAAGGCATCAGTTGGGCATACATCGAGACACTTCTTGCACAGAGTGCAGAACATCACCCTGTGCTGTCCCTGTTTTCTGCCTGGATCAATCCGCAAACGGGACAGCGATGTCCCGAAGCTGCCATCGTCATGGGTCGCTACACACGCTACAACACACAGCATGCAGCCAGTACATTTAGCGGGATGCGCCTTCAGCTTAATTAAGTCCCATTGCTCTGTTTGCAGTGCCCGATCGACTGTCCAACCTTGGTGAGCGATGCCGCACAGCTGTTCAACCATACCCTGAGGATCGGGTGATTTAGTAACATTACGCCCCATCAGACACCCGCTGCCCCCAGCTTCTAATCCTTCGGCGAACAATTCCAGTGCATCCCGTTCGTAATCAGACCGAGCCCCGCCTAATACCAGCACCGGTACACCAGCCACGTCGACCAGATTGCGGAAGGTATCCACGTCGCCGGTATAGGGAATTTTTAACGCATCTGCACCTATCTCGACGGCCATGCGCGCTCCCAGGGTGAGGATTTCCACGCTGTTCGCCCCGGTCACCTGACCTCCGTAAGCCAGGGGTTCAATAATACACGGCAATCCTACCTGGTGACATTCACGCACGAAACGAGCGCAAACCTCGATCCCAATTGCTTCAATCTGGTCGTTGTATCCCAGGAAGAGGTAAATCGTGATCGCCGAAGCGCCCAGCTCAACAGCCTGTTGAGCTGTAACCACCTTTTGGTGAGTCAGCAAGCGCTGCGGGACAGCATTGGCGACATTGGAGGTACCCAGACGGGGCATGTTCATCCAATCTGCGCGCACGATCAATGCGGGTCCATCTCGCCCCTGGAAGTAGGAAGCCAGGCGCATTGCCTGGCCCGGGCTGAGCAATATACCGTCCACACCTCCCTGGATTACAGCCTCGGTTACTGGTCGCAGATTGACAACGTTGGGGGTGACATCGCTCATGTAGCCGTGATCGGCAGCCACACACACTGCTCGACCATCCCCATGCCTGTTGAACAACCTGTCAAATCTCGCCTGCAGTCCGGCATTCATGTGACACCTCCAGTTGCTATCCGGCTGGTTCCGGCTGGTGAATTTGTGCGCGATATTCTTCTAATCGTTTCACTGGATCCCGGGAGGCGAACAATCGTTGATCGAGCCACAGACCAGTTCCACCCATATCCAACACCTCACCTAATTCTGCCGAAGCTTCTTGCAAAGTAGTTGGTTTGATCCATACCGGAGTCCCTGCAGCCATGGCAAGAACTGTCTCAAAAGAACCTCTACTCGACCAAGGTATGGCGACTCCATCCGCCCCACCTTCCAGGGCATAAGAAACGCCCAATTCGATCGCTTTTTGGTGGAGCACTACCCGAGGTCCGATCGGCTGCACATCTACGATCAACGGCATGTTTACCTGGGCACCTTGAAGCGCCAGTTGAACCGTCTCTCTCAGGCAACCTGCCTCAATCTGTTCTTCGAAACCCAATAAAAAGTAGATCACTAATGCGCTGGCTCCCAGATCCAGTGCATCGGCTGGATTTAGCAGGGGTATATGGCTGGTCGTCTCTGGCGGGAGCACAAAATCAGGCACGCGTAGCGCATTCGTCCAATCACCGCGCACCAATAAAGCTGCATCGCTGCGTGTGCGACCAGCCAGCCTGCCTGCCTGCCCTGGACTGGCAACCAGGCCATCGACCAAAGGTAGCACAGGCTCAACCGCTGTTGAAAACTGCTCCAACCCCGGCAGCGGACCCAAGGATAGACCCGCGCTGGCATCCAGGACCAGGCTGCGATTATCATGTGGATCGATGAATTCTCTCAGTCGGTATGCTTTGCTGTCCATGATTTCACCTCACGCCATATAAATCCTTTTGCATTCTCTTAACCCTGAACAAATATCCACACCTGGGGTTAAACTGCAGACCCTTGCTTTTGTAAATACGGGATCAATTGGGGGCCCTCTGGGAGAACGCAAATACGGGCTCCTTCACCATATCTTTTACCCAGCTGCGTCAATGTAAATTCAATATCACGGCAGGGGATAAAAAGCGCTCGTTCGATCTGCTGATCCGTTAATCCATCGCTGTAGACATAAACATCAGCTCGATTCTGTATCTGAGCCTGGATCTGCACCTGCCACTGATCCTGGGCGCTGAAACCAGGCTGGGAGATCAGATCGAGAATGCCCTGCGGAGATCCAGCCTGCGACAAGAGCTGCGCGTAGAGCCCATGTTCCGGCAGGCCATCTTCGCAGGCGGTGGCGATGATGATCGCGCCGCCCTCCTTTACCACCTGGCTGGCAGCGCTCATCCCCTTCACAGATTGGTAAAGGTTTTGGTCAAGGGGATAGCCGCTGTTGGTCGTGATCACGATCTCATAAGGCGAGTCCACCGCGACCATTGCGTTCTCTTTAACGAATACACATCCCTGCGCGTGGGCAGCGAGCATATCCCCGGCGAAGACACCCGTGATCTCACGCCGCACGTTGAGTGCCACATTGAGCAAGAAGGTCGGTTTTGTGCGCAAGGCTACTTCACGCATCTCCATCCAGATCGGGTTGCCTTCGGTCACACCCCAGGCGGCCTGCGGGTGAGCGATCATTTGCAATCCATGATTGGTGAAGACACTTTCTTTACCCGCCAAGGAAGGCAGGATCGCTTTCGGCCCGCCGCTAAAACCGGCAAAAAAGTGCGGCTCAATGAAGCCAGTCAAGATGCGGACATCTGCTTCCTGGTAGAGACGATTGATGCGCACCGGATTTCCTGATGATGTCTCTCCCAGGGATACCAGATTGGAGTCATCGTTGCAATCGTGCTGTAGGCAGCGGTAGCGATCCACGATTTGATCGCCCAACATGGTGCGTAACTCCGCCTCGGTCTGGGGGCGGTGAGTCCCTAATCCGTTTAACAAAACGATATCTTCAGCAGAAACCCCTGTCTCCTCGATCTCCCCCAGCAAGACCGGTAAGATCCGATCATTAGGAGTAGCGCGGGTGATATCGGTATGCACAACCACAACCTTATCGCCCACTTCAACCAGCTCGGATAAGGGTGGTGATCCGATTGGAGCACGCAGTGCCTGGCTTATCGCTGCGGCTTCGTCCTGCAAACCAGGAACGAAGCGGGTTTGCAGCACATGTGTAGAATCAGGCAGATCAATCGCTAGTCCAGTACGCCCATAATTGAGATCAACTTTCATCTTCAGGATTCAAACCAGGGTTTCCCACGATCGTCAGTCAGGACCAGCTCGCGTAGCGCGGCAACGCCTTTCTCCAGTCCCTCTCGCAGCGACATCAAGCTGTCTTCATGTTCCATGCTCAACACGTAATCATATCCGACCAAGCGGAGATTGCTGACCAGGTCCTTCCAGAATTTGAAGTCGTGTCCATAGCCAACCGTGCGGAATATCCAGGACCGATTGGCTTCATCGGCGTAGGGTTTGGTGTCCAAGACACCGTTCACTGGCGTGTTCACCGGATCGATAATCGTATCTTTAGCATGCACATGGAAGATAGCCTCCCCCAATTCCCGGATGGCAAAAATGGGATCTATGCCCTGCCAGAATAAGTGGCTGGGATCAAAATTGGCGCCGATCTCCGGTCCGACCGCTTCCCGTAAGCGCAGCATGGTCTCCGGGTTGTAAACCACAAACCCCGGGTGCATCTCCAAGGAGATCATATCTACTCCATGCTCACGGCAGAAGCGAACCTCTTCTTGCCAATAAGGGATGACCTTTTCGTTCCACTGCCACTCCAGGATGCGCAGGAAATCGGGCGGCCAGGGACAGGTCACCCAGTTCGGATACCTACTGCTTTCGCTGTCCCCAGGGCAACCAGAGAAGGTGATAACCCTGCGTACACCTAATTTTTCGGCTACCAGCACTGTATTGCGAAATTCCTCCCTGTGCAGTTTGGCAATATCAGAATCCGGATGCAAAGGATTGCCGTGACAGCTCAAAGCGCTGATCTCCAAACCATGATCGTCAACCATCTGTCTCCAGGCAGCCAGCTTCTGTGAATCTGCCAGCAGCTCCTGTGGTTTACAGTATGACTCACCCAATTCTGCCACATACCCACCCGATCCAATTTCAACTGCCTCCGCCCCTACCCCAGCGATCCAATCCAATGCCTGGTCGAAAGAAAGCAAATCCTGAAACACGAAGCTGAAAACTCCGACTTTCATACAAAACCTCCAATTTAATCAATGAGGGGGCTTTCGGACAGCCCCCATAAAGGTGATGAACGATTAAACAACCCGATCGACAAACTCGCGAGTGTGCACTGTGACTGGCACTTTCTGCAGTTCGAGGATCCCTCGGGCGACATGCTCTGATAAGCGCCGGAATGCCTCTTCCCCTTTCTCTTTGGTTGCCCGCAGCGGATTGCCGATGACACCTGTCTCGATGAACTCGTGGTGGTCCATGGGGAATGTAAAATATTTATAACCTTCGAATTCCACATCCGGCATGCCGTCTTTCTTTTCAAACGTTTTGGGCAGGAATTCGGGAATATGAGCCTTAGTGAAATTTGCTCGATCCATGCGTACATAGTTCTCATTCCAGGCCAGGTCCTGGGAAGTTTCCAGTTCACTGGAGTGCCAACCAGGGGTCTCCTCCCAGGGATTCTCCATCAATCCCTCCAGGATGCCAACATAGTTCTCCATGTAGGGCTTGACAAATGAGATCAATGCACCTGTCTCGTAACGCAGCTTGCGCAGGACCGGATCTATTACCTTGACATTCGAGCCGTGCCCGTTAATGAAGATAATGCGGTTGAACCCGTGGTGTATCAGGCTGCGGCCGACATCATGAACTAAATCAAGCAGCACGCTGCTGCGGATTGTGATCGTGCCACGCCCCATCCCAGGTGCGAACATGTGTTGGGGAGAATATCCGGTCCAGATCGGGGGTGTGTGCAGCACAGCGATCATCTCCGCAACGCGGCGCGAGATTTCGACGCAGGTGATCGTGTCGGTATAGATGGGCAGGTGCGGGCCATGCTGTTCGAAGCTGGCCATCGGCACCAGGATGAGGTCTTTTACCCTGAGGTATGCCTGGACATCAGTGAAGGACAGGTTGCCCAGGTCCCAGGAGAGGAATTTATCCCGAAACTCCTGGTCGCCTTCCGTCAGATGGGGAAGGTCTTTATAATCTCTTCCATTATCAGCGATCATCATGATCTCTCCTTCTTCATTAAATTAATGAATAGATCAGCGACCTCCCTACCGAATTGGGGGTCGTTTACATGTCTTTCAAAAGTCATCACGGGGATCTCTTCCTGGATATCCCCCTGCAACGCTTCCAGGAAAGCTGCATCAGCCTGCGGGTTCCAAAATGGACCATCCGGGACATTGGGTATGGATAGCCCTTGGGTGGGAACGGCTATGACGATCGGGCCCTTAGCGATGTTGAGCCGCTCAGCGAAAAGATGACCTAATGCTACCATCTCATCATGACTGGCCCTGACTAAAGTGTACTCAGGATTATGGTCATATACAGGTCGTCCTTGCAGCTCTTCCGGGATTGAACCAGCGTGGAAAACGCTGAAATCGATACAACCGGGTACGACAACTTGGGGTAAACCCAGGGCTCCAACCCGTTTTAACCGCTCAGGACCGCCATCGTGGATGCCGCCGGTCATCGGATCGTAAGTCTCATTGGTGGTGAAGTCGATCACGCCAATAAACTGCCCTGCCTCTGCCAGTTCTTCCATCGCCGGTCCCCCAACGCCATTCGAGTGGAAGATGACAGCTTCGTAGCCTGCCTCGGCTAAGCGATCTTTCAGCGCCATTACGGCTTTGGTGGTATTGCCGAGCATAGTTACCGCGACATATTTGTCCTCTGGCTTGGGTTTCTCCAGTTCATGTCCGTGCTCCACGAGTCCCTTAATCGCGGCAGCGACATTGTCAAATATTGTCGTGGCGATCGGGTTCAAACCAAGGATGTCAACGATCGAATGAACAACGATGATGTCACTGGTACCGACCAAAGGTTCAAAATAATGTTTCCCAGAAGCGATTGGCGACACCAAAACCTTTGGCACCCCTACCGGAAGCTGCATCATGGCCGCTGCGCCCATTACCGCACCTTCTGCACCACCCATACTGGCAATGGCCTGCAGCCGGCCAGATTTGTACAATTCCAGGGTCAGCACTTTTAATGCTTCCCGCATACCATGAACAGCCTTACCCCGGCTACCAGCGGCTTGCAACGCTTCGATGGTCGTCCCCGCGTATGTGGCAGCTTCCGCCCGGCTGATATCGGGGACGATATCGATCGGTTCGCCAAGGATTCCTGAATCAATAACAATTGTATCCAGACCAAGCGCCTGGATGCGGTCACGCAGGTATAGGATTTCAGGACCTTTTGTATCGAGGGTCCCGATGATGACAACATTCTTAGCCATCGATCAATCTCCGCAGTTGAGGATGAATATCAAACGTCAATCGGCTGCTCATCTTAAAGAACAGCTCTTCCTGATCTGCAACCAATATGAACTAACAGGATCAAAAGCTCCAAATCCCTGTCTACACCCTAACAAGCCTTATCCTCCCCTCCCTTCGAACGAGGAGGGGAAGATAAGCATGCTCATAAACAGAATGTCGAGCTGGCGACTCCCAGCAGTCCTTGACTCTGCTGACCCTAGATGAGCGGCAATAACGTCTTAGCGCATTCCTCGACCTGCCAGCTGTAGAATTTTTCAGTCAGGATGCTTGAGCCGTGATCTTCAATGAACTTCTTCTGCTCAGGCGAGATATCGACCGGGTTGGTCTCGATGGCATCCGGATAAGGGTTGGCCGGCGTGCGGTCGACGGGGGCTACGAACTCAACCGTCAAAGCGCCATCATAGCCGATCTCTTTCAGCGTATCGACCACCTTCTTCCAATCCCAGTGTCCCTGACCACAGGCGAAGCGGTTGGTGTCCGCCACGTGGAAATCAACCAGGCGACCCTTGGCCGCACGAATTGTCTCGTATGGATCGGCCTCTTCCATGTTCATGTGGAAGGCATCCAGGCAGACACCGCAATCCGGCCCCACAGCTTCGGCTAAGGCCATGGCTTGCGCGCCGTAAAAACAGAAGTAGGTTTCGAAGCGGTTGATCGGTTCAACAGCCAGCACGACGCCCTCTTGCTTACCCCACTCGTAGCATTGCTTCAGGCTGTCAACCGCCCACTCCCACTCCTCTTCTGGCGTCCCATCAGGTTCAATTTTTCCTACGGTACCTGGCACGATAGTCATCTCGTAGCCTTCCAGCTCCTTGACCATCGTGATGCAATCTTTGACGTATTGTACCGAGCTAGCTCTTTCCGCCTCATCCTTGGCGACCAGGTTACGACCTGGATGCATCAAGGTCACCGATCCCCAACAGCGGATGCCATTTTCCTTGAGGCTCTTGCGCACTTCTTTGGTGTCATATTGGTATGGCTCGCCGCTGATCTCGATGCTCTCATAGCCATATTTGGCCAAGCGGCGAATGGTCACATCGATGGGCTCAGCCCTCATCCAGTTGTGCATTGATAGATGCATTTCTTACCTCCTGTTGAAAATAGAAATTTTAGATAACCATTATTATGAAGCGGTGTCCTACCTACGCTCAATCGAGCGCAGCTGCACCGTGTTCATCATGAATTAGGTGTTCCGCCAGCAATTCATAGAGACCCTTTACACGCAGCCCATGTCCAGCTGCCGATTCATCCAACTTCTTCAGGGTGCCAGGATCTTCGCTAATGAGAGTAGTAGCTTCACTCTCCCGGGCATCTTCTAACCTGGACATGGTGAGCTTTTCGGCGATATCTGGCTTGGTGAATTGCAGTGCTGTACAACCCACCGGATGAGCCCGTTCGCGACGCCAGAACAATTCGCGAGATTCGCCGGGCATTATAGCTGCCAGCAGTTTCCTGGGGATATCATGCCGGTTAGGAACTCGTACAGCGTGGGTAGGATCTACATATGCATATGGCTCTTCATCCGTTGAACGTTTTAACTTTAATTTACCTCCTTCCAAACGCCCTGCGAGCAATGTGGTTAACTCGAGCAATTCCACGCCCGCCGGGAATTCGATACCCAAGCGTTCGTTGTAGAGTTGGTTGAATGTAAAAAAATCACCCGGTGAGAGAACTAACAGATATTCAGCTCTACTGGCCTCGAGTTCTGCCAGGTTCTCTTCGGCCAACCCCTTGGCTGTTTCCAGTAAACCCAGGGAACTGGCAAGATAGCCGCTGTTACGTCCCACACCGATCATGACCGGATCGATTCCCTGAGCGTGCAATAAATCAATTACAGCCGGCAGGGTTTTAGGCCAGAGATACTGGGCTTCGTCACCCACAAACAAGGCGATCTCCTTCTCACCGGATACCACGCCTGGTTTACGGTTAGCGAATGGTGTGCCGTACTCCCGAAGCCTCTCGTCGATCTGGTAAACAATTGGTGGGGCGAGCTGTTGGCTGACGATCTCCGCCCTGACTGCTGCGATCGCTTCCGGGAGAGGTTGATCTGTGACACAATGGGCGCGAGAATTGCCGTGGTCGGGAGCACTGTAAATCACATCCACTGTTTCCTGGTTCCATTCTAAAAGGCCTCGCTGAACAGAGGCGATCACTAATGCCCAACCATGAGGTGATAGGGTTTCTTTATGTGTCACATACTCGACCGAGGCAATATGACGGCACATCAGGCAATAACGGCAGTTATCTATAGTATCGATTACGTTTTCGATCAGCATACGCTCCTTCCATCAGGATCTATTCACTTGCAAAATCTATTATTAGAACCCAAATCCTGTCTTGCCGGGGTTCATAATACCGTTGGGATCGATGGCTTTCTTTAGCTTGAGCATCATCGGCCAGGCCTGACCATATTGTTTGCGCATATAGCGGGAGAGTTTAAGCCCCACCCCGTGATGTTCGTTGATCATGCCACCGTTCGCGATCACTGCTTGCATGGCAGCGTTCCAAATGCGGTTATGCAGGCGGAGGGCCTCCTGGGCATCTTCAGGTGGCTGCTCTATGATAAAGCGCGAATAAAGCATCACTCCCCAATGGAACCAGTGTGAGAAGTGACCAATGAATTTGATATCCAGGTCAGCAAATCCTTCTTCGACAGCTTTTTTCTCCTGCCAGTAGAGGTTTTCGATCTTGTCATATGTAGTAATCGTCTCGGTGGTGCCGTACATCCAGGGCAGCTTCAGGTTTTGAGGTGGGTAATAAAAATCATAACGATGAGCCCACCATTTCTCACCCGGCTCTCGACCTAAATCCTGGGCACCCAGCCTGGTGCATATCTCCAGCGCTTTGTTCTCTTGGAGACTAGCGAGGTCGGGATCACCATCGAAACCGACCACCATGTAAGCACCTTGGAATTCATAACCCAGGATACTCTTCACCCGTGAAGCGGTAGAGGCGGGGTCATACAGGCGAATGACAAATGGTTCCAGCCGACGGGTCATCATCAACCGTCCGGCTTCCAAGGCCTTGGACAGGTCATCAAATAACAGCGCCCGCAGGGATCTGTGCTCAGGAATATAGTCGAGGCGCATAGTGGCTTCGGTGATCACGCCCAAGGTGCCTTCAGCGCCAAGAAACAGGCGGAACCAATCCGGACCTGCGGCATGCTGCGGGACCAAAGGTGTACGGATGATCTCGCCCGTCGGCAGGACCACTTGCATACTTAAGACCATGTCTTCGGCTTTCCCATATTTGGTGCTTACTGTGCCTGTACCGCGTGGCGCCAGGGCGCCGCCGAGTGTGGCACAATTGCTCGAAGCGGCATAATGGGGGAAAGTCAGACCGACCTCATTGACCGCCCACTCTAACTGCGAGATGATGATACCTGCCTGGGCGGTCACAGTAAGCGATTTCTCGTCGATGGCGATGATCTTGTTCATGCGCTTCATGTCGAGCAGGATTCCACCAAATACCGGCAGGGCGCCGCCTTGCGATCCCGACCCACCACCCCAAGGTACCACCGGAAGGCGGTATTTATTGGCGATATCCATGATTTCGGAGATATCTTCTGCCGATCCCGGGTGGACAATAAAATCCGGAGGATGTAAAGGCTGGCCGCGATCTAACCACATCTGGGGCATCCAGGCCCAATCTGTCGAGTAGACCAGCTTATCGCTCTCCTCCACCGAGACATAATCCTGACCAACGATCTCAGCCAATTCACTGCGTACCATCTCCACCAGAAATTTATCTTGATTCATAATTTGAGGATCCCTTATTGTTGATAATAATCAATAACCCATCAAACTGCTGAGCAGCAGCCAATCCAGTTCTTCGTAATCACGAGCAGTTATCAGCTCTTGAATGCGCTTCTGATCTATTGAACGCACCAGCTCCACTAACCTTAAGAAGATCTTGAAGCTGTTGCGCAGGTGCTTGGTGGCCAGCTCCGCTGGTTGAGTGCGCATTGCTTTTACGTCCAAACCTACCATTCCCTTTTTGTAAAACTCGTGTTGATCCAATACCCGCACTTGGTTGAATGCCCGCCGTAAGTCAACTGCGCCAAAGGTGCGGTCCTCGTCGAATTTAAGCCCATTCTGATCGTTCAGGTGCACGCTGTACAATCTGTCAAACGCCAGGGCAAAAGCCATTTCATCAGATGGATCGAGACCAGCAAGGATGGCATGGGCGCTTTCGACCAGGCAGCCAACCCTTTCAGGGTCCGCCGACTTGAATGCCAGCGTTAAGGCATGCCCTATAGTGGGTATGTAGGCCAGGTCCATGGGTTCATTGGGCTTAGGTTCAATTGCGATCCTCAAATCAGGATCATATGCAAGAAGCTCGTTGACCGCTTCCAGCAGCTGGTGGGTTGCCCGGGCTGGATCCTTCGCTTCGCGCAGGTAAGTCCCTTCGCGGGCCAACCACAAGACCATCAGTTCTGTACCCAACTCCCTGCCAATATCGACCGCCTTTTTCGCGCGTTCAATGGCGTACTGGCGGGCTTCAGGATCATTGGAGGTGAAAGCGCCATCCACTGTGCTGGGATGCTCCCATAAGCGTGGTGCGACGAACTCCGCGACCAACCCATTATCCTGCAGCTTCTTGCGGATGTCTTGTGCTTGCTGGCGGATCTGAGCAGCCGACAATTGATCCAAATCTGGGACAGCATCATCGTCATGAAATTGAACGGCATCGAAACCAAGTTCTTTATAACTTTCCAATTTTTGATCAAATGTACGTGATGGGCGCACTTCAGGTCCGAATGGATCTGCTCCCTCATGAATATTCCAGGGGCCAAAAGAGAATCGATAACCATACTTCTCCATCAATGTCTCCTTCTATAAATAAGGACAAGATTGCTCATGGTTCCATAACCAGCTTCAGCGGAGTATTTTCCATGAATTGAAGGGTCTCCTGCAAAGAGCGGACTCCACCTGAAGCTCCTAAACCGGTGACGCAAAGTGCGCCCACCGCAGAAGCAAAGCGGACAGTTTTTTCCAAGGGCCATCCCAGCCAGACACCAGCGATGAATCCTGCCGCAAAGGCATCGCCAGCACCGGTGGCATCAATCACCTGCACATCGAACACTGGAAATCGGATAGACTCACCATCACGATTCATCACCAGACATCCATCAGGGCCCATTTTCAGGC
>Ga0209742_10000373_pt1 | contig 24349 bp, 18 predicted proteins | sample DeeMarSeWOR38_10_FD_187462 | JGI IMG/M metagenome (GOLD analysis project Ga0209742, IMG submission 187462) | Marine sediment microbial communities from White Oak River estuary, North Carolina - WOR-3-8_10 (SPAdes) (version 2) | ecosystem: Environmental > Aquatic > Marine > Intertidal zone >... | reverse complement strand
TGATGAAGACTAAATGGGAAGAAGTCACCGTAACCCGGTTTGTAATGACCCATCAGGGGGATATCATCAGCTGGGATGAGCTGCCAAAGACACTGACCAAGCGCGCTTCACTACCCGGAGGCGAGGATCGTGTCGGTTGAGAGCGGAGCCGTGCTAAGGGGTTTTAGATGAATATGTGGTATGGCTATATTGGTTTGTCAATTGCTTTTGTAATTATCGCTGCAATTGTTTTATGGTTTTCTATACGCACACCCGGTCAGATCATAATCAAAGCCATGCTGATTCCCGCCACAGTATGGTATAGTCTGGTATTATATTATACGGTCCCGAATTTGATGGGCTGGCCAATACCACAAACCATTCCTGATAACAGTCAGATTTTAGCCATCCGCATCATGGAGCCCGATCCGAAGCACAATCATCCGGGGGCCATCTATTTCTGGGCCGATATCAAACCGGAATCAAAAAGTCCGCAACAATCACCGATAGCTCAGCTCAACCCGAAGCGCATTTTCAGCTTCAATAGCAAAACCCAGCCGCGCGCATATCAACTGCCTTACAGCCGAAAACTGCATAAAGCGATTGTAGAAGCTCAACGAAAAGCGGAAGGCGTTCCAGGGGCTCAATTAAGAACCAAGAAAGGTGGTTCTCCACAGGGGCCTGCAGGCAACCGTGAAAGCAAATCCACATTGGAGTTAGAGATTATTAATCCTTTCAAGTCGTTTCCAAAACAATAAAAAGTTCATCGTTTCCTCAGCTCGCAGCCGCAAGGCACCGCACGAATTTGTTTCGCCGAAGCGTTTCTGCCCGGATCCGCCCATTAATGGGCGCCCCCGATTTGTCGATTATTGATCTGCATCACCTGCGAACTTCTCTGTCTTTCGGTGATGTTATCCGTTGCAATCCAAAAGCAAAAAAGCCAGTGATGAAATCAAAAGCGCTTCATCGGCAGGTGATTTTATTGCCCTAACGAGCCGCGAATCAAAATTAAAAAAGCCAGTCTTTTTAATTATTTTTAAAGGCACCCAGGATCAGTTCAAAATTATCAAGGTACTCAGCAAATTTTTCGGTTAATTTTTCTCCCTCGACTTCAACGTCTAAATTCATTTCTTTTTGTTTCTGCTTTATGGGCTCTTCATAATTGAAAACATTATCGGGCCTGTTGCGGTATTTATGCGCGTTTAATTTGATTAATTCAAAAACTTTTTTCTTTGGCAATACCCACATCTCATCGTGTCTCACCGCATCTAGAACGAAAAAATCGGCTTTGTTTACTTTGTTAACCCATGTTTGATCTGCATCCACTCCGGTTTCTTTCGCCTCCAGCAGTTCCTTTGGTCGCACTCGGATCTGAAACCACCGCCAATTCGGGTCGTATTTTGGGTTTCTGCCTTTGACTTGGATTTTTATAATTTTATCTGGATGCTCCAGGGACTTGACCTCGATATCGACGCCTCGGTCTGGTGCCGGTTTATAAGCCACCAGCCCGATAGATCGTAATTTCGTGAGCACCCGGTGTTCGGTCAGTTTGCCGGTGGATATATGGGCGGATGGCTTCTCCACCGGGCTGAGCTTAGACTTGGGTTGGTTCAAAGATATACATTTTTCATAAAATTCCAATAAGGCATCGCCATTGGAACGATCATTCGAGCTGATGGTCGATATGATTTCCTCCCAGGAAATGCTCTGGATCTCAATGCCTTCCAGGGTCGGCAGAAACCATTTCTGAAACCATTTATCCCTGGCTGCTGCGCCGGTTGACTCTGAATAAGCCTTGATTCTTTTCTGCACCTTTATTCTTATACTATCTTTTTGTAAGAAAGTTTGGAATGTCGGCTCGAATTTTATTTGGTTCTCAGGAGCAACAACATAAAAACCGAGTGTTGAAATATCATTAATTTGTCTTTGACTGATGGATAGGGTTTCAGCAACGCATGCAATGGTTCGCGCGACCTGGTCATAGGTTTTAAAATTTTTAATCCCTTTTGATAGGCTGCTGAAAATTTTGGCTTCAATGACGACCAATTGTTTTGCATCCGGGTGTAAATCAATATCTTCTTTTCCAGAGCGACCTATTGAAAAATGGCCGATCACCCCATCGGCATGGGTATAAGTCTCAGCCTGAGGATCGGTTTGAAATCTTGGCAGGAACGGGGACGGCAACCGTATTTCTGAATACCAGCGTGCGCCTTTTTCAAATGATAATGGATGATTAGATGTCGGTTGCCTGGAAAACCAATCAAGGATTAATCGAAGCATCCAACCTTCATTAAATACTTCAGTTGGCGGTAACACTCCATGATCGGCATCACAGGTCTGAAGCATATTCATTATCCGGCCAAACATTTCTTCGCTCCTGGTTTTTATTGAGCCATTTATCTTTATTAAATCAAAAACCCCACCGATTCTGTAAATGGGGTCTTTTTAGTCGGGGCATACAGCCTCCAGCCGGGTTTTATTTGGATTTAGTTTCGCACTTCTATCAGCAGACCGCGGACAACTTCTTCGATGAGATCGTTAAACGGGCGTTTCAGGTCAATCGCAAGTTTTTTAGCTTCTTTCTGGAGGGCGTTATCGCTGCTGCTGGTCACATTCTTGCGGCCATAGCTTTTAATAAAATATCCATTTATCCAAATCAATAAAAAAGCTTGGCACGAAACTCATGCGACGGAGCTGGATTCATGCTTACAGGCATCAATAAAATTAACAAATATCCCAATGTATAAATCGAGCGGGCAGCCTTGTCCTGCGTTCTTCGAAAAACGCCCGCCTCAATTTTTTCCGCTGGATGTCAACGCTTCCGAGCCTTGACACGGCATTGGGCCGATGCCATCTTTTGACCTGTATATTAGAATTTCAATCGTTGGTTGAGATTGAAAGGAGTGGCGACAATGGTAGACAAAAGAGAGCTCGTCAATGTTTTTGACTATGAGGCGGCCGCGCGCGAGAAATTACCCCAAACGGCCTATGATTACTACCGAAGCGGTGCCAATGATGAAATCACGTTGCGCGAAAACCACGCGGCTTACGAACGCATTCAGTTACATCCCCGGGTCCTGAAAGACATCAGTAAGCCGGATCTTTACACCCGGATACTGGGGCAGGATATTGCGATGCCGATCTTGGTTGCGCCGACAGCGTTCCACCGCATGGCCCATCCGGAAGGTGAGGTGGCGACCGTGCGGGCCGCCGGTGAGGCCAAAACGATTATGATCTTCAGCACCCTTTCCAACAGCTCCTTCGAAGAAGTTATGCCGGAGGCCACCGGACCCGTATGGTTTCAGCTTTATGTCTACAAGGACCGTGAAGCCACGCTTTCATTGGTGCAGCGTGCTGAATCTCAGGGTTGTAAGGCCATCGCCGTGACCGTTGATGCTCAGGTCTGGGGTCGCCGGGAGCGCGATATCAAAAACCGCTTTCGCCTGCCCAAAGGTCTTTCGATTAAAAATCTCATGCCCACCGGTCAGGAACAAATGCCGAAAGAAAAGGGCGAATCCGGCCTGGCGGCTTATGTGGCCTGGCAGTTTGATCCGACCCTTTCCTGGAAGGATATTGACTGGCTATGCGCCCGATCAAAGATTCCCGTGCTGCTCAAAGGCGTTCTGCATCCGGGCGATGCCCGTCTTGCCATCGATCATGGTGCGGCCGGTGTGATTGTATCCAATCACGGCGCGCGTCAGCTTGATACGGTGCCGGCCACCATCGATGCGTTGCCTGCCATTGTTGAAGCTGTTGACGGAAAAATCGAAGTGCTCATTGACGGTGGTATCCGGCGTGGTACCGATGTTTTTAAAGCGATTGCCCTGGGTGCAAAGGCGGTTGCCGTCGGCCGGCCGATTATCTGGGGGCTGGCCGTCGATGGACAGTCGGGTGCAAAGCGTATCCTGGATCTGCTGCGCAAAGATTTCGAGCTGACCATGAAGCTGTGCGGCTGCACCTCGATTCAAGAGATTACAAAGGATTTGATTTTCAGCCGCTAAAAGGAATCGCCCCGCATCAAAATGGACACCGGGGTCGGGCCGCGCGACCATTTAACCCCTTGCCCCGGAACGATGCCAGCTTCCATTCTTACTCTTTTAAAGGATCGTCCTCAGGGTCGATTTCCCGGGTTTTTGCCAAAAATGCATTCGTGTTGGTTACACAAAAAAGAACGGCCACAGTCGCAATAAGGATTTTTTCATTATTTAGCAGCCGTTCTTGATAACGACAATTCAGCGCCGTTCACATTTATCTTTACCCGAGTCCTTATACCGTGAGCCTTGCGCCGTTTATAGATATTTATGTATTTATGGACGTCTTCTTGTTCTTGGGATATAATTATAGGAAGAAAAATACGATAAGCCTCTGGCTGAATTAAAAAGGATAAGTGATGTATAAAGTAATGAAAATTTTTATATTCGCGGGAATGCTATTGATTGCGGCCTTTTTTGCGAACTATTTTGGCGTCATTTCCATTCCCTGGTTGGATGTAGCGTCGGTTCCAACGTATGGCCAGGGTGCAGTTCGATCCGATGATGCTGTCAAGAAATTATCTGAAGAGTAAATAAAGAAAATCCGGCTTCACCATTTAGATAAAATCCTTACCCCGGATCCCTGATGGGAAGCGAAGCGAATTTAACCGGGGTCTGACCCTTCATTTCTCTCAGGTTTAAACCTATTTTTGGATTACCGTTATTTGAAATTCCTTTAAGCTGGCGATCCCCTTTTTAATCGTGATGGTCCATTTTCCGGGCTTATCTATTTTATATTTGTCGACCGTGCGGTAGCGAATCGAACCCTCGACTTTATGAGCGTTCAAATTGCGGGGGACCCCTTCATGCGTATACTCCACCATGATGTCATCATAGACGCCTCCCTTGGGAACAAAGAACTGCATCCAGACATGAATTAAATCGCCCAGTTGAACCGCATTGGGTTCTAGCGGTTGTTCGCATTCAAGGTTTTTAATACTTTTGCATAGCTTTGAGTCGGTTAGAATGGGTCCATCCTTTTGTCCGCTGTAAAAGTAATCGACGACTTCTTTGACCGCTTTCGCCGGCGGTGCTGCCATTGTGACGGGTGCACACAGGATAAACAGACTTCCCAAAACAAGGGTGAATACAATCGTTGCGCTTTTTGTTGTCATGGCAAACCTCTTTTCCAGGTTTTCACCTTGGACAAACAGGGTTAATTAAAATAGCGATGCTCAGAATATCCTTTTTTGCGGGGCGGGCAGGGTTCTTTGCATCGGGTGTCGTTTGCCCCTTAAAGGAAACCGCGCTGATCCGGGCGTATCAGGGGCATGTATAACCATAAAATCAGCAAAACCCGTGCCATGCATTCGCGCGACAGTCTAAGAGCGCCCGGAAGGACAATTTGAATCTCTGGAATCTGGCAGCATGAAAACCGGCATCGTATCTGCCGTCGCAGTGCAAGGGAGACTGAGTATGGAAATGACACCGGTTCACGGATGGGATATTGAATTGAGGTTGAGCAAACAACTGTCTAAAAAAGGTAAAGTAGCTGTATATAAAATCAGACACAATGCCGATGTCGCGCATTTTCTGCCAGGGTTGGATATTTTTGTCCCGGCAAAATTAGTTGTAAAAAACCGCCGCACCCGGCCGAGAGTCAGTATCTGAGAGACAACCCATCTGGCAGTCTTGGCCGGGATTGAAAAGCCGATACCCTTTATATATATTAATGGGATTGTAATGTGCGTTAAGCCAATCAAAAAAATAGACGATTAATCAAGCCATCTTTAGAGATCATGATGAACAGAGCTGTTTCAACATTGCGTCGATTCGTTTCGATCATCCAGCGCTTCGTATTCCGGGGGGGCGTCTGCGCTTTGATCTTGCTTGTCGCAATGGCAAGCGGTTGCGCCATGCCGCCCTATATAAAAAGCCTTGATGAAATCCTTGAACGGGAGGGAATAAACAATCGGATCCCTTACGGGTACAGGTGCACGGCAGGAGCGCATCGGGGCGCATCTGAAGAATATAGGGAGAATACAGTAGCGGCGCTCAAGGCCGCAGACAAAAACAGCGAATATGCTTTTATCGAGTTCGACGTTCAATACTCAAAAGACAGAAGGATCGTCGTCTACCATGACAAAAGAATGCTCAGATTGTACGGTAACCTGAGTGCGATAGGCAACTCGACATTTGCGGAACTGTCCAAAATTACCTACGGTGAAATCGTTGCCTATGATGAAGTCATTGGCATTCTGAGAAAGAAGCTGAACATTGAAATAAAGTCCCGGGGAGACCATCAAGAAGATGAGCGCCTGGTGGATGAGATCATCGCTGATATCCGGGACCGCAAGCGCGATAACGACGTATTGATAAGCTCCATTTCCGGTGACGTCATCAAATACGTAAACCAAAAATATCCTGACATACCCACCGGTCAGGTGTTCTGGCTGACATCATCAACCTATCTGCATTTCGATGCCCTGACGAAAAGACTGTATGAGGAGATCCGCGCGACGCAGGCAGACTACCTCATGCTGCATGTCGCCAACCTGCGCAATATAGACGATCTGCTCAAGTTCAAACCCAGAGGTAAAACGATTGTCTTCTGGGATTTCAGCGACACGATCTATATCTTGCACAAGGACCTCTCCGACCGGCTCTGGGGTGATTCCGGCATCAAAACGTTTTTTCAGTTTGTGCGATATAAATTTGTTTCGGCATTCCAGTGATGCTTGGGATTCAGAGTTTAAATAATTCGCAGCATTGAAGCCTAGCGGGCTTGCCCGGGGAGCTGGCAGGGGCCGACATTTTTAATCGAAGCTTTTAGACTGAGGTTCGGTGTCGCGGCATTTTTGATCGAGCTGATGGTTGATGCGAGCGATCATTGATTCTGATAGCCATCGCGGTTTTATATGTTCAAAAAGAGATGAAAATTGTTTTGGATTGACCACCGGGATCCCCTCTGAGGAAGTCCGCTTGACAAACCAGCCTGGTAAAGCGACGATTGCCCGGGCAGCGATGGGCTCGCCGATGGCTTTCCCCAGCCAGTTTGAAAGCCAGGAAGCCTGTCGCGTTGCCTGATCAGTCGTTTTAAAGTCGTCCCCCTTTGGGAAATATAACATTCTGCCGTCATATTTGACGGTTGCATCTTCGACTCGATTTTTTGTGCTTGGTTTTGACCGAGTTTTTGTTTCAACCGCAAACACACCTTTTGGCCCCACAACGATGTGATCGATATTAAATTTATCAGCGGGAAAATCATGATAAACATAAAAGCCGGCTCGCCTGAGCGGATCAAGCGCCTGTCCGACTGCAAGCTCACCTTCGTACGCCAGTCGAATCGCCCGTCTTTCGCCGAGCCGCGTGATTAACCGGGAAATGCAGAAAACAAAAAATCCGAGCCCAATACAAATTGCAGCTCCGGTGCGAATTTCTGTTTCGGGCGCGCCTCCGAAATAAGACATGGAAATGTGAATCGAATAGATAGCTAACGGGACAATTAAAGCTGCGGTATAATAGACCACCAGGTCTTCATTGATGGCATCCAGTTTAGATAGCAGTGATTGTCCCGGACTTCTCAGGAGATCCCGGGTGAAAGGTGATCGGAGCCGCTTTTGTTTTTTATGAAATCGGAACAGGTATAAAATGCCGATTATGACAAAAGGAGGTCCGATGATCGATAAAATGGGAATAAACGAAGGCACGCCTGTTTCCTCCGAATGGATAATTTATCCGGAATAGACGGGTTTAACGCCACATCATAGCAGTTTTAGGAAATGAATAGAAGATATATGATCCAATCTATACGGTCTCTGCCGAGGTGGCTCCGGCGGCAGGCAGATAAAATCGCATGGCGTAGTCTCTGACCATGCGGTCGGCGTTGAAACGCCACCCCAGACTTTGCATGGATTCCTTGACGCGCTTTATCCAGCGGTGGGGCAGGCCGCTCGGGTCGCGATCATAGTAAAGCGGAATCACTTCTTTCTCCAGCGCCTGGTAAAGAAATTCGGCGTCTCTTTGATATTGCTGGTTTGGGTCGTTGTGCATGCCGCCATGGCCGATGGCAAAACCGTTTCTGCCGTTAAAAGCCTCGTTCCACCATCCATCGAGAATGGAAAGATTCAAGCCCCCGTTGAGAACGACCTTTTGTCCGCTGGTGCCGCATGCTTCCAGGGGTCGTCGTGGCGTATTCAACCAGACATCCACACCCTGCACCAGGTGGCGGGCCACGTTGTAATCATAGTCTTCAACAAAGATGATTCTTCTTTTGAGTACCGGGTTGTTGGCGTGCTGGATGATTCGCTGTAAAATCGTCTTTCCCTCGTTGTCGCGCGGATGCGCTTTTCCGGCAAAAATGATCTGCGTCGGCATCTTTGGATCGGTCACCAATTTGATCAATCTTTCCGGCCGGGATAAAATGAGATCCCCCTGTTTATAGGTGGCCAATCGCCGCGCCGAACCGATGGTCAGGATATCCGGGTCCAGGATTTGATCGATTTGCTGAATCGTTTCTTGATCCCCCAACCGCTGAGCCTGCAGGAGAAGTCGCCGCCGGACAAAGTTAATCAGGCGCATATTCAAAGTCTGGTGGGTTTCCCACAGCTCGCCGTCATCGATCTCCGATACCTTTTCCCAGATATCCGCATGGATCATGCGTGTGGACCAGTTGTGCGCCAGTCGTGTTTCAAACAACGTGTTCATCTGAGGTGCGAGCCATGAGAGCGCATGCACACCGTTGGTGATGTGGCCGATCGGAATCTCCCCTTCCGGCCGATTCGGCCAGAGGGCCTGCCACATGCGTCGACTGACATCGGCATGAATCGCCGAGACCGCATTGGCGCGCAACGAATTTTTCAGGGCCAGCACGGTCATACAAAACGGTTCGGTCTTGTCGTTGGGATTCACCCGGCCCGCTGCCATGAAGGCTTCATGCGACAGCCCCAATTTTTCCCTGAAAACGCCCAGATGCTCTTCGACCAGATCCGGAGAAAATCGGTCGTGTCCGGCCGGCACGGGCGTGTGCGTGGTAAAAACAGTGTAAAGCGATACCCGCCGGCGGGCGCGATCAAACGGAATGTTGTCGTCTTGCATGATTCGCCGGATCTCCTCAAGAATGGCAAATGCACTGTGGCCTTCGTTGAGATGCAATACCCCCGGAAACAAATTCAGCGCCTGCAGTGCACGTGCGCCACCGATACCCAATAGCAATTCCTGGCGAATACGGGTACGGTCGTTTCCGCCGTAAAGGCGGGAGGTCAGCATGCGATCCTCGTCTGTATTTCCCTCCACGTTTGAATCGAGCAGAAGCAGCTGCACCCGGCCGACCTGCAGCTGCCAGACGCCGGCCAGGATAAACCCTTCCCGGGTATCGACCCGGATGATCAACGGTTGGCCATCTGTTTGTTTCAGCGGTTCAAACGGCAGCTGTTTGATGTCAAGGTCGACATATTCTTCTTCCTGCCAGCCTTCTTTGGTCAGGCGTTGCATGAAATATCCCTGATGATATAAAAGACCGATTCCGATCAGCGGGATTCCCAGATCCGATGCACTCTTTAGATGGTCGCCCGCCAGAATGCCCAGCCCGCCGGAGTAAATCGGCAACGATTCATGCAAGCCGAATTCTGCCGAAAAATAAGCCACCGGCCGGCTGCACAGGTTTCCGCAATGAACGGTTCCCCAGGTTTGCGGCTTTACCAGATATTCATTCAGTCGCCGAAAGGCATGATTGATCCGGCTGTGAATCACAAGTTCTGATGCCCGTTGTTCGATCTGTTCAGGACTGATCCGGTTTAAAAACGCAACCGGATTATGATCGACCTGGCGCCATAAATGCGGATCCAGATCCGTAAACAGCCGAATTACTTCCGGGTGCCATGTCCACCATAAATTTTGCGCCAGTGCGCGTAGCCGTTGATGAAGATTATTCGCCATTGCCGGATCTCCTGTTCTGAGAATTGAATTGATAGGGTTAAAAAAAAACGGGTTCTGCTCAGAATATTCTTTTTTTAGGGGACACACAAGAATCTTTACATCATAGCCCGGTTTTCTCCTGCAAAAAAACCGTTTTTCGCCGGATCCGTCAAGGTTCAAACGAAAAAAAGGTATTTTTCTTCAAAGAACCGTGTTTTTCTCTTGCGCCGCCCTTTATGCGGACGCCTCCTGACCGCGGAGCTGACCCCAATCCAGTTATAGACGATGGGTTTTTGCCAAAGGCCCTTGTAAACAGAACGCCAATGTTTATATTGCGCCATCCGGTCGGAGCGGAAATACAGGAACCGATCACAAAAAAAGGAAAAAACGATTCATGTCCAACCTTCTAACGAATCAGCATTTGCGAAATATTGCCATTATTGCGCATGTCGACCATGGTAAGACCACCCTGGTGGATGCCATGTTCCGGCAAAGCGGGCTGTTCAGGGCCGATCAGGTGATCGACGAACGGCTCATGGATACCATGGATCTTGAAAAAGAGCGCGGCATCACCATTGCGGCCAAGAACTGTTCGGTAAGGCGCAACGGGGTTCGCATCAATATCATCGACACCCCCGGACACGCCGATTTCGGCGGTGAAGTGGAGCGGGCGCTTTCCATGGCGGATGGGGCGATTTTGCTGGTGGATGCCTCGGAGGGCCCTTTGCCCCAGACCCGGTTTGTCTTGCAAAAGGCCTTGCAAGCCGGTCTTAAAATTGTCGTGGTCATCAATAAAATCGACCGCAGTGACGCACGGCCGGAGCAGGTTCTCGACGAGATCTACGATTTGCTGATTGATCTGGACGCCACCGAAGCACAGCTCGAGTTCCCGCTGCTGTACGCCATCGGCCGCGAAGGCATCGCCGTAAAAGATCCGCAGGACAGCGGAGAAAACCTCAACCTGCTTTTCGATACGATCATTGACGCGATCCCCGGACCGTCCTACGATTCCGACGCCCCTTTTCAGATGCTGGTATCGGATTTGGGCTACTCGGACTATCTGGGCCGGTTGGCCGTTGGGAAAATATTCAACGGAACCGCCCGTTCCAACGACAAATTGGTGTGCCTAGGTAAAAACGCGCACGTCGCTCCTCTCAAAGTGTCCAGGCTCCAGGTATATGAGGGCATGCAACTAAAAGAGATCGGTGAAGTTCAAACCGGAGATATTGCGGTACTGGCGGGCATTGACGATGTCGAGATCGGCGACACCATCTGCAATCAGCAGGCTCCGCGGGCACTGCCGCGAATCCGGGTGGATGAACCCACGGTTTCCATGAAATTTACCATCAACAATTCCCCCTTTGCCGGCAAAGAAGGAAAATATGTCCAGTCCAGCCGCCTCAGAGATCGTTTGCTGAAAGAGGATCTTATCAATGTGGCCATCGAGGTTGAAAAAACCGATGAGCGCGACAGCATTCTGGTCAAGGGTCGGGGTGAGTTTCAGCTGGCCATCCTGATCGAGACGATGCGCCGGGAGGGTTATGAATTTTGTGTCGGCCGGCCCGAAGTGATCTATCGCTACGAAAAGGCTGAAAAATTGGAGCCTATGGAGCGTTTGCTGGTCGACTGTGAAGAACGCTTTCTGGGAGTGGTCACCGAAAAGCTTTCGCTGCGCAAAGGCAAGATGATCAACCTGATCAATAAAGGCAAAGGCAGGGTGCGGATCGAATTTTCGATACCGGCCCGGACGCTGATTGGATACCGTGACGAGTTTCTGACCGATACCCGCGGGACCGGCATCATGAACCACCTTTTCGACGGCTACAGCAAATTCCGCGGGGAGTGCCCCAGCCGGTTTACCGGCTCCATTGTGGCCGACCGCGCCGGCGATGCGGTACCCTATGCGCTGTTCAATCTGGAGCCCCGGGGCCGGCTTTTTATCGTTGCCGGCGATCCGGTATACGAAGGGATGATCATCGGCGAGCACAACCGCAGCCAGGACATCAACGTCAATGCCTGCAAGGAAAAAAAACTCAGCAACATGCGGGCCGCCGGAAAAGACGAAAACGTCATCCTCACGCCCGTCAAACCGCAAACCCTGGAGCAGGCGATCAGCTTCATCCGGCAGGACGAACTGGTGGAGGTCACCCCGCGTTCGGTGCGCATGCGCAAGGCCGTGCTGTCTGCCCACCAGCGCTACACCCTGCGCGGTGAAAAAATGAAAAAGAAATAGCCCTTGTTTCATTTTGTTGGGACTTGGCCAGAAAAATCCCGGCGCCCCGGATTCTTTAAAATACCGGTTTGGCCCTCAAAATCGCATCGCCAGGCCTAAATACCGATCGGATTCTCAGCGCTTTATTCAAACGATCAAATATTGGCTGTGCCGCGACGTTCATCCCTCATCCCCGGCAGCCTGTATTTCAATCTGTAAAACTGAAAGACGTTCTCCCCCCAATTTTACGAAATTATCAATTATTTATTATGGTGCGACCCTCTAATCGCACCTGTTTCCGATTGACAGTGAAAAACGATCTTTAGTATGAATTATTAATTTAGATCCCGGCCTTTAGCCTGAACCGGATTTAGCGTCATACTTATATCATCAAAGGAGGATTAGCCGATGAAGGCATCTATACCGAAAACTGGCATACGACCCAATCCGGCGGGGGATTGGCCGCAGATCGATCCAACAGCTTTTATTGATCCCAGCGCTCAAATAATGGGCAACGTGGTCATCGGCCGCCGCGTGTACGTCGGACCCCTGTCGGTGATCCGTGCGGATGAGATCGGCCCGGACGGAAAGGTGCATCCCGTCATCATTGAAGAGGGCACTTGCGTCCAGGACGGGGTGATCATCCACGGGCGGTCAGGAACGGTTGTCCGGATCGGCCCGGATGCCAACATCTCCCACGGCGTCATCGTTCACGGGCCGTCGACCATCAAAAACGACTGCTTCCTGGCCATTCGGGCGGTTGTTTATGACTCGGTTCTCGAAGAGTCGGTGTGGGCCGGAGTCGGATCCATCATCTTGCGAACAACAGTCCCGGCCAACACCTGGATTCCCGCCGGGGCCATCATTAGGTCGGACATAGATACGCGATCTTTCCGGCTGACCAACCTCAAAGAGCAGACATACAAAAAAGACGTCTTCGATGCCAGTTCGACTCTCAGGGAAACCTATCTAAAATTGTACGGCGAATAATCCCGCGGTCGCAGGCGATCGGGCGGTTATATCCATATTTTATGAAACAAAAGCACCGGGGTGCTGATAACAGCCCCGGTGCTTTTTTTGTCGCTGGTTGCCGAAAGCGGTTCCGGCTGAAATAATTACAGGGGAACTCATGAGTTTATGCGTTTCCACTGAATATTGGAAGAGATATGCATATTTTCATGATCGCCCCCACATCCGGTTGATTTTTATTCCTTTTCAATTCGACACAGGAGCGCAGTATGGGGCCAACCGCCGATCTCCGGGCTGCAAAACTCCGGCCCGTCAGGGCAGAGGATATTGGCATTGGACTGGAAAACCCCGAATAATTCCGGTTCCGCTTCTTTGTGCTCCGGAAACCACCACCCATGCTGCACATCCACCATGCGGGGGTCCAGGATATCGGTCAGGTGGGCCCGCACACGAATGCTTCCCTCAGGGCTAACCACCCGTACCCAATCCCCCTCGGCCACATCCAGATCCGATGCGGTGTCCGGATGGAGGCTAATAAGCGGCTCGGGATTCTGCTTGCGTGCCCTTTTGATCTGGCGCTGCTCGGAGTGATACATGGGCATGAACCGGCTTCCCGTAATCAGGACCAGGGGATATTCTTTGTTTAGGTCAGGAGATCCTGCGGGGCTGCGGGGCATTTCCCTGAAGACCGGCAAAGGCTCGCAGCCCAGCTCCTCGAAGATGCTCGATCGCAGTTCCACTTTTCCCGATGGCGTGCCGAAGCCGAATTGCTCATAGCGCCGGTAGGCCCGCCTGCCAAAGAGGCCGTTTTTTTCCGCCAGCTGCTGAAAGGTCAGATTGACGGGCGCCAGGCACCAGTCCCACACCTGATCCACGGTCTCCCAGGGCCAGTGCTGCTTCTGCCCCAGGCGGACGGCCAGCCCCCGCCAGAAATCATAGGGGTTGCGGCGTTCATGCAGGGGCTCGATTCCTTGCGGGCAGGCCACGCAGAAGCCCGGGGTCAGCCACAGTTCGGTGGTTTCTATGGTTGAGCAGATCGGGAAAACATAGTCGGCAAGCGCGGCGGATGGTGTCAGATAGTATTCCGCCACAACGTAAAGCTGAAGGGCCTTGAGGGCCTCATATACATGCCGCGTATTGGCCAGCGACAGCATGGGATTGCTGGCAAGGGATATGGCTGCCGTGACCGGATACGGTTTGCCGCTGATCATGGCGTCCAGGACCGGCCGCGCGTGGGCCACGCTCGTCATGTCCGCAAGGGGCGGATGCATATAATCGCGGGGAAGCCGCCGGTTGGCCTCGGCATTTTTCTGCCAGCCCGGAAACCCGAAAAACGGATATTCATCGGCGCCCAGTTGCTTGGAGCGCTGCTCCGAGGACAGGGCCTCGTTGAACTCCAGCTCGTCGTTGCCGATGATCTTGCCGATCGGGTCCACCCAGCCCAGGGGCTCTCCGCCCGGCACATCCAGGTTCCCCGTGACCGCCCTCAGGATGGCCCGCGCCCGGGCGGCCTGTGTTGCATTAACCCCTTGCTTGTCCAGACCAAAACCCCAGGTGATGATGGCGGGTTTTGTCGTGGCATAGAGTCTGGCCGAATTGACCACCTGCTCAGGCGAAAGCCACGTGATTTCCGCCACCCGCTCCGGGGTGTACGCCGCTGCTGCGGCCTTCAGATCGTCAAATCCGACGGTCCAGTTTTTCACAAAGGCGCGGTCGTAGAGCTCATCCTCAATGATAACTCGCAGCCAGCCCAGCATCAGCGCCACATCGGTGCCCGGCCGGATCTGTAAGAACATGTCCGCCTTTTCCGCCTCGGGAATGCGGCGCGGGTCCACCACAACGAGTTGTGCGCCGCTTTTTTTGGCATTGAGGATCATGGCATAAAGGCCGATGGGATCGGCCTGGGAAGGCGCATGCCCCCACAGAACCACGCACTTGGTCTGCATCACCTCGCCCCAGCTGAAGCCGCCGTAGGTGGCGTAATCCACCGCCTGGCTCGGGCACATGCAGACATTATTGGCTCCGCAGATATTGGGCGAACCGAAGAGGTTATAAAATCTGCGTTCATCCCAGTGATAGGTCCGCTTGGTGCCGTGGGTGAATGCCAGGGTCTCCGCGCCGTATTGTTCGCGCAGCGAGGACAGCTTCTCCGAAACCTCGTCCAATGCCTGCTCCCAGGTAATCCGTTCCCATTTGCCCTCACCCCGCGCGCCTTTGCTTTTGAGCGGGGAATTGAGCCGACCGGGATGATAAACATGGTCGAGCATCAATTTGCCGCGACTGCAAATCCGGCCCCTGCTGATCGGATGCTCCGGGTCACCGGTGACCTTCACCGCCCTGCCGTTTTCCATCTCCAACCGAAGACCACAGCGCGGATGGCACAGGCCGCAATACGTTCTCCTGGTTTCTTTCATGGCGGACCTCTCCTTTCCGACCTCTAAGGACTCGGCGCTGAGAAGAAAAAGCCATCGTGCAGCCGTATCCGATTGCCAGATGTCCTTAAAGTCTTTTTCAGGCTATCAGCAGAAAAACGTTGCAGGCGATAGCCCAATATTTTTAAGACGCTAAAAGATGATCATTATTACCATTACCACACCCGACCATATGGCATCAAAACCTAATGTAGCAACGGAGCAATTTTTTATTTATATGTTTATGGATATTCCTATCTCCCACGCTCACTTTTCAACCAAAGTTTTAAGAAATCACTTTTAACTTTGCCGATATAATGTTGATTAAGTAAAAGACAATAATTAACGCCATAAAGTAATTCTAAGAAATTATTTAGAAATGCATCTCTTCGTTGCACAACATCAGCAGCAATTTCTATATGAGTAATATATAAGTTGCCGAACGATTGAGGCTCCACGACATTTTGGAGTGCTTGTAGAAACCAACAATGCTCCATTTGTACGATTGAACATTGTGTATGGTTATACAAAGCGATTCGCTTTTCTTTCGAAGTAATTATTTTAGCACTCGTCAATATTTTTCTTTGAAAAAAGCGCCTCTGGTTTTTTTTTGCAAGTGTTTGGACAATTTTCGGTATTTCTTTTCGTCTTTTCACTTTTAATGGTTGCAGGGTATCAAAAGGAATATCATCAGCACTTAATATGAGATCGCCTCTTTTTAATGTTGGGTCTAAAGCTCCACCACCACCGATATCCACAATATCTGTTATCTTTTCTGAATTCAGTTTTTCAATTATAGATGGATGAGGCATCCTTTGTTTCTTTCCATAACCAAGAAACAGGAAAGTAATGTCATGTCCTGCATAATGAGTGGTCGCACCTCTGCTGCTTATAATAGACTGTAACTGTTTTTTAAGATGCGAAGTTTTCTCAAGAAATCTTGGGTGCTTGCGAATAAAAAGAATGTCTTTTATAGGAATATTTGACATGGCTGTCGCTTTTGTATCGAATGCAATACCGCATAACAAGTGATTATCTCGTTTTTTTTCTTGAACCTTGAATCCTGTTTCCCGCGCCGCAGCCTGACAATGGGAAGGGGGGTCGTTTTTAGGCATGGCCTGCCCTGTAGCTCCGGAAGATGGTGCTGGGGTTAAATTCCTGACCGGGGAGCTGGCAGGGGCCTATATTTAAGACTGAAAAACTGGAAGCCGCCCCTATAATTTCCCCAAAATTGACCGATTTCAAATCCATTGACAAAGATACGGCCGCGGATTAATCCTGCATGGGCATATGGCAACAGAAAATTTTGAAATGTAACTAAAAAATGACTTTCGCAAAACCGGGGTTCATGTAAATCCGGCGGGAAAATATAACCGTAAATGAATAAGATTTCCGGATGGACAAACAAAGCCGCTTCACACTCTGAAACGGATCGGGCCGCTCGGCCCCATCGGCGGCGGACTTTTGCGGCATTGAAATTACCGGCCTACCGGATTTTTTTCGGCGCCCTGCTGATGCAGATGACCGCTATGAATATGCAGATGGTGGCCCGGTCCTGGTTCATGTACGAGCTGACCGGAAGTGCCGTCATGCTGGGTGCGGTGGGGCTCGGCGGCGCACTGCCCATGTTGACCGTTTCCCTTTTGGGCGGCGTTCTGGCGGATCGCATCAGAAAAAAAAGTATCCTGGTTGCCGGTCAGCTCGCCTCGGCCCTGGTGGCTCTGGGGGTCGCGATTTCCATTACGGCAGGCGCCATTTCATGGGCTCACCTTTTTGTGGCCGCCGTGCTTCAGGGCTTGGTTCTGTCCCTGATGATGCCCGCCCGGCAGGCCCTCATTTATGAGCTGGTGGGCGAAAACACCCTGATGAACGCCATTGCGCTTAATGCGGCGGCCATGAATTTCATCCGCCTGGCGGCGCCGGCATTTGCCGGCTTCTTCATCGCTTTTTGGAATATCGAAAGCGTTTACTATATCATGACCGTCCTGTATGTCGTTGGCTTTGTGTTCGCCGTGAGGCTGCCCCGCACCGGCCCGGAGCGGCCCCGGAAAGGCACCACCGTCCAGGAGCTTGCCGAGGGGCTTCACTACATGCGGCATAATGCCGACGTGCTGGCCATCCTGGTGCTCACCCTGCTGGCCACCGTTCTTTCCATGCCTTACCTGTTTCTGCTGCCGATGTTTACGCGGGATATTTTTTTGGTCGATGTGTCGATCTTCGGCCGGCTTACGTCGTGGCCCGTGATCGGATCGTTGCTTGTGGCCCTGGGGGAATCCAGCGCCCGGCAGGGGCTTTTGATCAGCGTCTCCGGTGTGGGTGCCCTGGCCGGCTCTCTGTTTGTGGCTTCCATGCGCAGCCGGAACCGCGGCCTGATTTTTCTGCTCAGCCTGCTTTTAACCGCCGTCTCCCTTGTGGTCTTCAGCGCTACCGGATCCTATCTGCTGGCGCTGTTTATTTTTATCACCATGGGCCTGGGGCAGGCCGGCAGGCTGGCATTGAGCAACACTCTGCTGCTGGCCAACACCGATGATACCCATCAGGGGCGGGTCATGAGCGTATACATGATGAACTGGGGCATCACCCTGGTGGGTGTTTTCTTTGTCAGCATCCTGGCCGACCGCGTTGGCGTCCAGCTGGCCGTGGGCGGCGCCGCAGGCCTGCTGGCGGTTATAACCCTGTACTACCTGTTTCTGACTCCCCGCATTCGGCGCCTCGATTAAAGCAAAATTCTTCGCCCTTTGCCTTTTTTGATCATCCAAAACAACGCCTCGGCCATGGAACCCCATTTGATGAAGATCGGAAGCCAGTCCAAGCGGTCGGCAGTCGGCACAGTGATAAAATTATGGCGGAGCAAAAATCCGGCAAGCAGTTGGCTGCCGATGTAGCCGGCCAGAAAGTACCAGCCGAGTGTGTCTCGCTTCTGGAGGAGCTGGCCGGCTCCCGGGCACAGCCATCCCAGTCCGACGAGGGCCAGGCCGTATCCCGCCGAAGGCTGAGACCAGCGCGTATCCGTTTCAGGCAGCCGCTGCTGCAACAGGCAAATTGCACCGGCAATGGCAAAATACCTGATGGACGCCTGAAGGAGTTTGCCAAAGCTGTGTTCCGCTCTGGCCACCAATTCGTGAACCACGTTGATTACGGCATAGGGGTTATTTGGCGTCAGCTCACCGCTGCCAGCCAGGCGGGAAATGTCGCCAAATAATTGCACGTAGGCCGGCACAACAGCCAGTATTGCCAGCAAATAGGCGGCAAATAGCAGATATCCGAAGCGTCTGGAACCCGCATAGACATGCCCGGAACCCGGACAGAACCAGGCAGCAGCCACCGCCCAGGCAACGCTTGCCTGAGGCAATTCCCCACGCCTGCGCCGATGCGCTGTTGCCGCATCGACGGCGCCAATTATCGCCCACAGCCAGATAAAGTATAAAGCGAAAAGAGAAATTGCGGCGGATATAAAAGGCACCTCCGGCAGCACAAAAGGCGCCCCGCCATTGAAGCTGTCGAAGATCCGGCCCACAATCGCGCTGATTATGATAAACAGGGTGCGGGCAAAACAGACGGTGGCGAAAATAAACAAGGCGGCCGTTACCAGGCCCCGCAGGCGGTATCCGGCATAGAACTCTCCCAGACCGGGGGCGCTGGCACCGTAGACAAGGGCGCGATGGGCGCTGATGGATTTTGCTGCCGGTGCAGACCGTTTGCCGGTATTTTTGTCACCTGGCTGAATCATTGATTTTTCCTGAATCGCATCGCGTGAATATGATTAAGCGCGGCTTAGCAGTTTATCACGGATTTTGACCATCGCCAGGGTATCCTGCCCGCAGTAGGTCAGAAGATCGCCTCTGATCCTGGCTTTCTCATCTTCAGGTGTCGCAGCATCGATCATTCTCAGATATTCCAGCGATGCCTGCATGCCGTCCTGGATGGAGAGTCTGTCGTAGCCCATTTGCGGCACCAGGGCCGGGAGCACGTGTTTGAGGGAAAAAGAGCCGTAAAATTTGGGGTGGTAGTAATTGCGCCGGATGATGGCATGCAAATCGACCAAGCGCTCGATGATCGCCTGGAGATTGTCGGCATAATGCGGGAAGTGTGCGATCAATGCGTTCAGCACCCCGGTTTCATAGCTTGTGTAAATAAAGATGCTGCCTTCGATTCCAAGAGCGTCGATCAAAGTGCGGGTAAATTCTTGTCTGGGGTCTTTGTCCTCGTTGCACAGATATTCAAGATGGTCCAATTCCCCGTCCGCGGAGAGGATGTGATCCGACCACTGGAAGGGGAGGGTCTGATAGGGCCGGGTGCCGGCATAGCGGGGGATGGCTGCACCGATGGTCTCGAAGTCGAGAAAGTGGACGGGATACTTAACGTCATTACATTCAGCTTTAAGCTGATTGGAAATAAACTCCTGCCGGTTTGTCACCGATGATCGAATTCGATCCTGGATCTGGCTCAAAGGGAAGGTGTCCGGAATATCACTTATACTCTGAATGTCCAATTGCGCCAGTTCGTCTAGTTTTTCCTGTCCGATACCGTTGATGTCATAAACCCAGAATTCCGGCATATCTCTGGTGCAGTGATCCCAGAAGTCGCAATCGTATGGTTTGTGGCAGTGCCTCGACGGCTGAATGATGGGCGCGCCATCTGCCGCCAGCATGCCCTTCAGCTTCTCGAGCTGCGCGGGTATTTCAGGCTGCATCGCCAGGGTCTCGTCGGTGAGATCATCAAATGTTAAAAGTGATTCCAGATCCAGGTTTTGTCCGTCATAAACATACTGGTTGTTGATGTGCAGAATGCCGGCCCGGCGAATTTTAAGGCCGCAGCCCTTCAGCACGTAATACTGAACGGCGACATCCGGATAATAAACATCTTTGACCGAAGTCGATGATTTGACCTCCACCAGGCTCCAGGAGCCGTCATTCAGGCGCTCCAGAATATCAACCCGAATGCGCACACCCTCATGGAGAAAAGCCGCTTCGTAAATGGCCTTTACGTCCAGGTCCTGCATGGCCTTAAGTGTGGACTGCACGGCTTCTTCGTGATGAAAATGGTCTTCCTCGATTAAAACGCCGCCCGCATACAGTTGGGTAGCCAGCTGCCCCACCTCATGGCCGGCATCGAATACCGCCTGCCGGGACAGAGGCACGTCCGGGATCAGCTCCCGCTCATAGCATTGATACCAGAGCCGCAGGTGGCACTGCCGCCCGGCAAGAAATCTTGATTTGGACAGCATGGGAATGTTTTTCATACCCATATTGTAACCCGATTCAACTCTTATATGCAATTTTATACATATTAATCTTAAAGAAATCTCTGATTTACTTTTTCAAAGTAATTTTTGGATGGCGTGGGTTGCAGAGTAAATAAAAAATAGATAGATTGAATGAGATCTTTCTCCAGGCACCTTGCGAATTTGTTTTCCCAAAAACTTTCGAACCTGGATCCGCTCTCATCACGGGGGTTCCTATATTGCGCTTTTCGCCCTTGAAAACGTCGTTATACCTCTAAAATAATCCCCTGTTTTTCCCTAAAACGGAAAAACTAAAGGGTGTCCCCACCTCCTTCCTTGATGGTTCAGGATCCACGGTTTTCATTTTTCACTTTTAATTTTAATTCGATTTCTTTTCTTCTTTTTACAAACTGGAACTGAGGCAGTTTCTCTTGAACCCTTTTTTGAATCTTATCAGCAAGCGTAAACCTCTCCTTATCGTTCAAATGACACCTCCGACCGATGTGCTTAGAGATTCTAATAACTTCAAAAATAAGTCAGCACCGATTTTGTTCCAAGCTGAATCTATGTTTACCCGTAATGATGATGTTATTAATGTTAATCTTCAAGGCACTGAGATTTTTTTTAAAGACATCCATGCCAAAAGGATGGATAGTGTTAAGATTATCAGTATCAATAAAAATTTGATTGGAATCATTTCCGTAATTTTTTAATATATTGATCAATTCGCATGCCGCACTCCCGTCAAAGTCACCATAGAGCCGCAGACGGATTCTGTCTTTTATTTTATCCGATAGGAATTTGAAATTATTTGCCATCGAAAATCATCTGTGTCGGGTGGGAGTTTTAATTCTATAGCATGCAAAAAATTGCTTAAATCCTCTGTTCTAAACGGAAAAAAACCAATAGTAACTTGTGCCTGAGCACTGATAAAGGTAATGTTGCAATCTGATCTTTGGCCAGCAAAAAATTTAAAAGTTAAAAATGGCTTAACATAAAGTAAACAACGGTGCCGAGTGCTAACACAAGAATACTGTTTGGCAAAAAATTGCCCCCACTCTTTTTGTAGCTTTTAAACAATCGTTTACCATTGAGATAGTCGGTGGCACTGTCGATAACAGTTCTATCAAATGCGGTTAAAGTGGGTTGCTTGCAATGTGGGCAAAGTTGAAGGTATTTGTCTATATTCTTCGTATTATATTGGTACCAGCTCACATATCGATCGGGGTTGTTGATTGTTTGATCTAAATTTCTCTTCGTTTCAGTCTTCAGCAGAATTAAGGTCTTCTCTCTATCCATGACGGTTGAATCACTCTCAGAATAATTGCCTTCCTCTAGTTTTTGTTGATTTTTTTTCATGACATTTTTCCTTTATTTTTATCTATTTGCTCTTAATCGAAGAAAAAGATCAAACGAAACGAATACCTAAAACGCTCATGAAAGTTTCAGAGCCGACTAATTCTTTAACAACTTATAAATTTCGGGTTTTGAGTAAAATAATGGCGGGATTGATTGTGTGAAATATGGCTTTTTTTGTTTAATTCCTTAGAGACGAATTTGCACTAACAAAAGACTATAAAAAGATGGTATGTTCTGACTGTTCGTTATTTTAGATATTTTGAAATCTTTAAGTTATAGAGATTTACACTGGACCATTTGGTGGTTCGAACCCAACCATCTCTTCTTTCTTGCTTCGACCTTCTATCTTGCACTGCCTTTCTTCTTTCAGGCCCTTTATAAAAAAAGCGGTGTCGCCCAAAACTTTTACGTCTGTCTTTACCAGTGCGTCTCTCTGGAAGTCTGCGAAAGACTTCTGGCATTTCCGATCCTCCTCTTCTGCTTTTTTCAGCACAAAAATGTCTATTTGCAAAAGATATTCCAATAAAATTCAACATAAAAATTAATGTAATTACGATTAGTTAGCTTATAAATGCCTATAAAACTACAAATAAACATGAAGCTAAGTTCATAAATTTGGGCAATTAATGAAATAAAGTCTGAAGTTATTATGGATTCAGTTTAGAAAGGGTAAAGAACTTCGGATAAGCCTTTAGGATAAGAATATGATGACGACCTGCGATTTGCATTCATTTACTTTTCAATCAGGATTTTTTTCCAATAACATGAAAGCATGAACCTGCGGCATATTGACAATACCTGAAAAATACCAAAAGCACAGATATGCAAAAATTTCACAACTTCTGGCGGCCGATCAATGTTGCCGATATTTTGGAGAAACCACAGGTTTTGTGCCAGATACCACCACCTTGATTGGTTCAACGGGATTATTCGCTTTATAAAACCATAACGGAAAGCTTATGGAGCTTCGTTTTTGGGGGGAGTCCTGGAAAGATATCCTTGATATATATATTTCAGCTTGCGATACATGTCACAATTTGATATATGAAAAACTTTTGTTTCAACTAAATCACATCCTAGGGAGGTATTAGATATGGGAAAGAAAGTATTCGTTGACTTGACTCATCCATTTAGTGTGGAGATCCCTCGTTGGCCTTATTTCGCGAAGCCGGTCATCGATTCGATGCACTCCATGGCAAAGGGCGGCGTCCTCACCCAGAGGGTCGATTGTGTTCAGCACACGGGCACTCATGCCGACGCACCTCGCCACGTCATGGAACGCGAATTCGACGGCAAAAGGGCTCGTTATACCCACGAAATGCCTGTCGACGCATACACGGGTGACGCAGTCTGTCTTGAAATCAAGATCCACCGCTGGGGCCTGATCCTGCCCGAGCATCTTGAGGATGCCTGCAAGAGGGCGAACATCAAGCCGAAAGAGCTCAAGGGCATGGTTGTCTGCCTGAATACCGGCATGCATCGCAAGTTCGACGACTCCAAAGAGTACTATCACTATTCGTGCGGTACTGGCGTCGAAGCTGGCAAGTGGTTCGTAAAGCACCAGGTCAAGTGCGTGGCCATGGATATGCAAGCTTTGGATCATCCGCTTCATACGGCTATGGGCAAGAACGGCCCGCCTCAAATGAATCTGCCCGGAGCTTCGGGAAAGCCTATCACAGTAGAATACGCCGAACAGTTCGGTGAAGAGGCGTATGCCGAATTTGAGAAAGCGGCCTACATCAAGATGCATGGCCAAGACGCTTATGATGCCAAATTCGGTGATCTCGAAGAGATTGGATGTGAGGGAACCTGGGAGCCCTGCCACAAACAGATGCTGGGTCACGGCATTGTTGGCGTCGAGAACCTCGGCGGAGACTTGGACAAGGTGTCCGGCAAGCGCTTCCGGTTCTACTGTTTTCCGATCCGCTGGTACATGGGCGACGGCGCGATGGTCCGCTGCGTGGCCGAGATTGAAGAATCCGAGCTGAACGACGTTCCAGATAGGACCTACACGTACTGCGGTACGGGGTACGGCCCCGCCTGCGAACGATAGTATGTGACAGGCGGTCCGATTTCGCTCGTCGCTATGCGAGGGGATGAGATGATAATAACTTGCTTTTTCCCGTGAAGAAAATATGGATAATAGCATTGTGTCAAGGCAAAAATTATCAGGAGTTTCCCCAAAAATTCAGGCCAAAATTAAGGAAATAGAGCAGCACTCAAAGCAGACATCAGTCAGTTCCAATTGTTTAGGACCTGAATTTTTGGGGAAACTCCTGTACTTTTATTGTCTTCTACCAAGAGTTCA
>Ga0209742_10000372_pt1 | contig 24366 bp, 17 predicted proteins | sample DeeMarSeWOR38_10_FD_187462 | JGI IMG/M metagenome (GOLD analysis project Ga0209742, IMG submission 187462) | Marine sediment microbial communities from White Oak River estuary, North Carolina - WOR-3-8_10 (SPAdes) (version 2) | ecosystem: Environmental > Aquatic > Marine > Intertidal zone >... | reverse complement strand
GGTTGCCATGCGTACCATTATGAACTTTGAAGCCGCCCTCGGGCGAAAGGTGCTTTGGGCGAGCCATATCGACGAAAGTAATAAGGAAAAATTCGTTCGACGACTCCGTATCTATCCCCATGCCCTGCGCCAGGCTAATGCTTACTACAGCCCGAATAAAAAGTCCCTCTTATTTGGCTACTTTCCCGCTTCAACAAAGGAAGCTGGTCGCAATTTGCCGGGTGGGATGGTGTTCACCTGCCTGGCGCACGACATCGTTACCCATGAGACCACCCATGCATTGATGGACGGCTTACACCCCTTCTTTGGCGAGCCCAGCAACCCGGATGTCCTAGCTCTGCACGAAGCTTTCGCTGATATTGTGGCTCTTTTCCAACGCTTCTCCTATCCGGAGGTATTGAGCCGCGAAATTGCCAAGACGCGGGGAGACCTTGCCAGCGGTGAGCGTTTGGCTGGTTTAGCTCGCCAGTTTGGTGAAGCCACTGGTAAGCGCGGCGCACTGCGCAGCGCAATCGCTGAAAAACCTGACATGAAGGCGCTCCAACAGACCTACGAACCACATAAGCGTGGCTCAATCCTGGTGGCTGCCATCTTCGATGCTTTCCTGACTGTTTATGAAGCTCGCATCGCCGATTTGCTGCGCATCGCCTCCGGCGGTACTGGCATCCTGCAGGAAGGTGCCATCCATCCAGACCTGGTCAACCGCATGGCGGAAGAGGCTGCCCGCATTTCCCAGCATGTACTTACCATGTGCATTCGCGCCCTGGATTACTGCCCTCCCGTTGATGTGACTTTTGGAGAGTATATACGGGCCATAGTAACTGCTGACGTCGACATGAACCCTGATGACCAGGAATATCGCATTGCAATGATCGAGAGCTTCCGCAAGCGCGGCATCTACCCGGCTTACGTACGCAACCTGTCCCAGGAGAGCCTCATCTGGCATCCTCCCGAGGCAGAGCATAATGAAATTCTGGCCACGATCTTCGATGAAGAATTTATGCAAAAGAAGGTACTCAGCCTGGCAAAAATCCAGGAACAAGACCGCTATAAGATCTTTAGCTCGAATATACTTCTCCGTAAAATTATAAAGGAACGCTTGCTGGATGCTATTGCTTTACAGGAAAATATCTGCCGCTATAAGGACGGGAAATTCATCAAGAATGAAGATATCTTGAAGACTTTACAAGAGGGGCTCAATTTAACCTTAAAGCGGGATCCAGAAGATCCAAAGTATAGCATTTACTCTTACAAACAAAAATTCGAAGCAGAAGGGTTGCAGGAATTATCGCAAGAACAGCAAAAATTAGCTGACCTGAATGAATTCGATATAAATTCTGTTCGTTTCGCCCGCCGCGTGGATCAACATCGTCAGCCGCATACGCACCTGGTGGTGGAGATCAGCCAGTGCCGGCGCGGTTATCTTGACCCTAAGGATCAAGCCCAGGTAGACAGTGGAGAAAAAGAGCCCGAGGAGCACGATTTCATGTTCCGTGGCGGCGCTACGATGCTCATCGATGTTGACACCGGATCCGTGCACTATGTAATCTACAAAAATGTCGGCAGCGATCGCCGCCTTGATATCCAGCGCCGCTATCTCCGCGAACCCGACCCGCATCTGGCCTACACTTATATGGGCAACACCCGCCTAAATGCTTTCCAGGTTGATGGAGAACGGCGTGAGCCCTTCGCCCTGCTTCACGGCGATCCCGTATTGGAGGATTAACCATGACCACGAGCCAGAACCACAGCTTAACGAGCCTCCGCATTCGCATGTACCGGCAAGGATTGGGAGACTGCTTCCTATTGACCTTCGCTAAAACCACGGGTGAGAAATATAACATGCTGGTCGATTGCGGTGTCTTGGGCGGGGCTAAAAAGCGCATCGCTGAAGCCGTAAAAGATATCATAGATCAAACCGGCAATCGCATCGATGTGCTGGTCGCGACCCATGAGCACTCCGATCACATCTCCGGATTCAAAACTTCGGCCGCCGCCTTCGATCAGATGCAGATCGATCAGGTTTGGTTGGCATGGACTGAGGATTTAAGCGACCAGCAGGCCAAGAAATTCCGTGAAAAGGATAATGCCTTGCAGCTCGGTATCACCGCCTCGATGATGGGTATGGAAGGTGAACAGGCGGAATCCATCCGGCAAATTCTGGAATTCTATGTTATCGAATCAGAAGATGATCAGGTTCAGGAAGATAGCTCCAACGATGGGCCTGATCTCCCGAATTCTGCCTTTGCTATGGGTGGTAAAGAACCATTTATGTTTGCCAAAACAATGGACGCCACCATGAAAAGAATACGACAATGGGGCGGAGAGAATGTCAAATATCTAGAGCCAGGTAAGATCCAGCCAATTCCAGATTTTGGGGTTAAGGTTCACATCCTGGGGCCTTCACGCAAAATGAAAATGCTGGGCGGCACGGGTCCTGAAGAGGCCGTGGCTGGTCACGCGTTTAGGATATCCCAGGCCAGTTCTTTCTTGGCCGCCGCGCTTAAGGCTGCTGGTGCGGGATCTGGAGAACTGTCTCAATTCGGTTGGTCGCAGGATGATATCGATCAAGCTGAGCGTCTGAGCATGCCTTTTGATTCATCCTTCGGCTTGCCGCTGGATGCAGTCAAGGATACCATTCTGGATCAGAGCAAAACCGAGGATGCCTACCATGATTTCTACAAGGATGTATATGGGCTCGAGAACATGCCGCCCTCCAACAAAGAGGAGCTGCTCGGTGTAGATTGGAGACGGATCGATATCGATTGGTTAAAGGTAGGTGGCTCACTGGCTTTGCAGCAGGTTTCCAATATCAACAACACCAGCCTGGTGATGGCAATCGAATTACCCGATGGAAAGGTATTGTTGTTCGTTGGCGATGCCGAAGAAGATAATTGGGAGCTTTGGGGTGATGAAATCCCTGACCTTGAGGGATTGCTTACTAACACAGTCCTTTACAAAGTCGGGCACCACGGCAGCCATAACGCCACCGACAAAGCGCTGGTCAAGAAGATGACCAATCGCGATCTGGTTGCCTTGATACCGGTCGATAAAGAGCGCTCGGATAAGAACAAGGGCTGGGTATTCCCTGCCGAGGATCTCTACTTTGCCGAAGATCTGGAAACCTCTGCTGACCTTGAGAAGAAAGCGCCGAACGAGCGCGGCTTATTGGATGTCCAAACCAGGGGGCGGGTGATCGTCAACTGTGGCAAAAAGAGTTACCAGGTAGATCCGATTTATAACCCCTCCCCAGATACGCCATGGCCCGGGGTGATCACCCCCGATCCGAGCGACCAAAGATTGTGGGTAGACTATACGCTCAACTTCTGATTTGCCAGGGTTTATGTTCTGCTCCCAGAACTGCAAACGATAACATTCCGCTGTCCATCAGCTCAGGGCAAGTATCTCCCGGTGAAGATTATTGCTAGCATTGCTGCAGGACGGACCAGTCTACGCATGGGGACAAATAGCTTCACAGCCAGACTTTATCAATTAACAATATTTGATATTGCGCCGCTTATCTGGTGCTTGAGCAAAATTAGCCATGTCGGTTCTTTTATGAAATCTATCTCTTGAAAATGGCTCAACATGAAGCAAATCCTGGGGGGATGTACTAAAAAATGTGTTACCTGCAGGGGCAATCCGTTTGCCTGTAGTCGTATTTCCTGCTTTTTAATGTAATAATTTAGATAAATTGATTTATCAATAATTATGGGGTTGCAGTGACTCCGAAAAAATGACCTTTTCCAAAGAAAAATGTCTGGGGTTTGATGTTTCTACGAGTGCCATCCTATCGGCAAGGGGTTCGCTAAAGTTGAAAGGCCTGACAGGGTCATGAATGACGAGGTATTGGGAAAAGTTTGTGGGACGAGTTGGTCTTGCTGAAAGGATTAAAGCCTGAGTTAAACCTGGGCACTTATCTTCAATCTTATTATTGGCACCCTTCAAGCGACTCACGCATGACAGCATGTATAAAGGAGGCGAGACGATGTCTATTGATAAAGTTTGTATCGTAGGGGCATCCGGCAAGCTCGGGCAGTACATGGTGCAGCATGCCCTCGATCGGGGCTACGAGGTGGTTGGCGTTTGTCGGCAGCAAAGCGTAGAAAAACTCGATCGATTTAAGGGGCACATCACCGTATTCCCCGGAGCGACGAACGACCGCCAGGTCATCCAGCAGGCAGTCGCAGGGTGTGAAGGGGTGCTCACCGTGCTGGTGCCTTGGGGGGTGCACCAGTACTCCTCGGGCACGGCCCAGGCGGTGCTCGACCACGCCCGCCAGGGCGCGCGCCTCATATTCTCCTGCGGCTGGCACATCACTCGCGACGGTCAGGACGTCTACTCATGGACCGATAAAGCGATCGTGGAAGTAACCGGCTTGCTCGGGCGTCTGTTTCACGCCGTAGACATCGACGACCAGGTGGAAGCCTGCCGACGGATATTTGCCAGCGAGACTTTATGGACGGTCGTGCGGGGGAGCTCCCTCGAAGAGGGAGAGAGTCAGGGCTTACCGGTGTGGAGCAGGCATGTGGGCGACCCTATACTCGAGAGCAACCTCACCCGCCGCGTGGACTTTGCCTTGTTTATGGTGGCTGCCCTCGAAAATGACGAGCTTATCCACGAGGCCCCTGCCATTGTCGGCTGCCAGACACCCTCGGCACTGGCGCACAAGGCCGACAACTGACTGATTACGCTGCTAGGCCTGCAAAGCCTGCTCAAAATCCGCAAGCAGATCTTCAGTTGCCTCGATGCCCACCGATACCCTGATCAGATTGTCTGAAATGCCTAGTGATTGTCGGTCCTCAAGAGACATGCCAGAATGAGAAGTGGTGCATGGCCGGGTGATCAGCGTTTCTACGCCTCCTAGGCTTGGAGCCTCCGTTGGTAACGTCATCTTTTGGATGAAACGCTCCGCGATCTCCACTTCGCCTTTCAATTCGAAACTTAACATGGCGCTGAAGCCATCAAATAATTCACTGGCACGCTGGTGGTCGGGATGGCTTTCTAGACCTGGATAGTTAACTTTTTTGGTCATTTCGTGATCATCTAAAAATTGTGCAATTTTCAGCGCGCTCTCACTCTGGTATTTCATCCTGACCGCCATTGTTTTTATCCCCCGCTGCAGCAGAAAACAGGCGTGCGGATCGAGCGAGCCACCCAGGTGGTTGAGCTTTTGAGTGATCTTTCCGATCAAGTCGGTCTTACCAATCACCGCTCCTGCCACGATATCTGAATGACCGTTGAGATATTTTGTACAACTGTGGATTGAAAGATCAAAGCCCAATTCTGGGGGACGGAAATTGATCGGACTGGCAAATGTGTTGTCGATCAGTGAAACGAGACCATGCTCTTCGGCAAATTTAACCACCGCTTTGAGATCGGCAACCTCCAGCAACGGATTAGTCATCGTTTCAACATAAATGGCCTTGGTGTTTGATCTCATTTTAAGTTTCCAGGAATCTGGATCGTCTCCGTCGACGAAATCAAAAGAGATTCCAAAAGCCGGGAGATCTTTAGTTATCAGGTCGTGCGTGCCGCCATACAGACATCCCTGTGCCAAGAAATGATCGCCGGAAGAGAGCACGGTTAAAAGGGCGGTTGAGATAGCTGCCATACCGCTAGCAGTCACCAGCGCGGCTTCGGCATTCTCTAGAGAGGCGAGCTTTTGGTGCAGGGCAACATGGTTTGGCGTATTGTTCAGGCGAATGTATTTGAGATCGTGGTAGCTCCCCTGACCAGCGTATTCAAAGGTGGCAGATTGAAAGATCGGCATGCTGACCGCACCGTTGATCAGTGGTTCGGGCTCACCGGCATGGATAAGCTTGGTTTCCAGGTATTTGTAAACTTTGGTCATGAATGTATCCTCCTTTTTTGCTCACTTGTCAGTATGAAATTCGTGAAACGATTTATCATACCAATGTTTTCGTCCCAAAACCTCAAACTGCGTAGGTCTTAAATCATATACGCGTATACCGATTCTCCCATTCCCGACCTCTCCACTCTGCTCCATCTATTGGCACTCGAGATCAAATGATAGCACCGAGTACCAGTTCACTTGGGAAGCGCTGCCCTCCACCAATGAGTTCAATTCCCTTCAGCTAACCATCCACCGCCACAGATTTCCTTCCCCCAAGTCACTTCCATCAAAGCGCAGCTCGCCTTCGCTAAAAACATTATCACAAACGGTATTACGCGCATGGATTAACGATCCGCATAAGCGCTGACTAAAAATAGCACCCCTGGAACACCAATCCCCACCAGGATAATCAATAGCGCTGGAAAGGACCTCTCCACAATGATTAAGAACAGGATCGATAATATGGCCAGCGTCACCAGCGATAACCATCCACCCAGGCGCTCCCAGCGCCAGGCTAGGGCTAACCCAATTACAGAAATAAAAACCAGACTCAGCATCAGCCAATCTGTTGGCGATACATCTACCCCCTCCTCCGCGTGGGGAAATATGATCTCCCCCAGAGCAAATAATATCGGTCCTAAGCTCCAGATGCGTGCCGCCCAGCGCGTTACACGCACCCACCTTCTTGTATTCTCTGCCATCCCTTGCACTCCTCTATTCAATTATATAAAAACAAGGTTCTGAATTCAAGCCACTGTTAGTGGATCAATCATAAACGGGTTGCTGCATTTCTTCCTGAGTGCAATAGGCGGACGAAATTTCTAATATAAGCGCATCGAAACTTTAATCCTCGAACCAGGCTTTCCCGTGATTTGATCTCGAGCTCCCCAATCACCCCCATTTTTCTAATATCATCTTCCCTTGAGGATATAATTATCGTTATTTGCGATAATTAGTGGATGGCATATAGCGCACAATTCTTTGATCCCCTTAATATGATGTATGATATATCGAATTTCTTAAAATAATTAGGAGGACGAAATAAAGAGGACTATTGGTGCAACTGAATTTCAACGCCGCTTCTTTTCTGTACTTGACAAGGTTGTCAAGAAATATTTTCCCTACATCCTAACCCGCAGTAGCCGCCTGGAGGCGGTCCTAATGCTTAAATCGGATGGATACCACGATGAATAAACTTGCGCCCTGGCAAAAAACCGCCCTCACGATCGCCGCTTGGATAGGTATCGCCATCCTGTTTGGCTTCGCCTATACCCAATCCCCGCTTTACGAAGGCAACCAAAACACCAAGTTTCTCCATGGTCTGGCACAGACTGGTGTGGGTTACCTGCAAGACGACTGGCTTGCCAATACGGTCGACCCTCTGCCGGTGTTTTCCGGTCTGGTGAATCTGACCGCGCGCATTAACCCAAACCTGTTTTACCTGGAATACTTCGTTATGTTTGGGATCTATGTCTTCAGCATGTGGGGTATTCTTACCCATTTATTCAAAGCCGAGCACAATCTGGTAAAACAGAGCCTGTTCCTGGGATTGATCTTTCTTTATCATTCCCGATATATTCTGGTGGGTCTGAATAACCGCTTCGGTGTTGATCTAAGCTACCTGCACAATGGGGTTGCGCAGCAATACCTGCTTGGATTGGAATTCCAGACCAACGTATTCGGCGTTTTATTGCTGTTCTCGATCTACCTCTTTCTACGGCGGTGCTATATCTGGGCGATGGTACTGGTTGGCATAGCCGCCATCGTGCACCCTGCCTATCTGTTCAGCAGTGCGCTTTTGACGATCGCTTATTGTTCGATCCTGCTGTGGGAAAATCTGCGCGCCTTAGACACGCCGCGTAAATTTTCCCTCAGCGTCATCTGGCAATCCACCCGGCAGTCGCTTCTGTTGGGGATCATTGCAATTGTACTGGTGCTGCCAGTCATCATCTATAATCAGACCGCCCTGGCTGCCACCTCGCCCGGAACCCACACGCAAGCCATGCATTTGCTGGTAAATGAAAGGATCCCCCACCATTCCCTGCCTGAGATCTGGTTGGGCAGCAGCGCTTACCTCCAGGTCGGACTAATCATCGGCGGAATGTTACTGGCGCGTAAATCCAGGTTGGGAACTATCATGCTGGTGATGTTCAGCGGCGCAGCGCTGTTCACGATCATCCAGATGATAACCGGCAACCTGTACCTGGCAGCCATTGCCCCCTGGCGCGTATCGGTTCTGCTCGTCCCCTTGGGGACGGCGATCATACTGGCAGCCGCGGCTTCCCTGGCTGTCGACTTGCTGCATCTGGATCAGGGTCGGCTGCGAGCGGTTGTGGTTGGTGGAGTCCTGGTCTTAATTGCATTCCTGGCATACAAAGGCTATAACCAGCAGCAATTTTACGGAACCAGCCCCAGACGACAGCAGGTAAACGCGATGATGGATTACGTGCGCGCTACCTCGCAGCCCGGAGAGCTTTACATGATCACGCCGAATGAAGCGGAATTGAACGATTTCCGCCTCTACACCGGGGCGCCGATATTGATCAATTGGAAATCGCACCCCTACAAGGATACCGACCTGTTGGAGTGGTACCAACGTGTTGAGATCGCACAAGCCTTCTATGATGCCGAGAAAAGCGATCAGGAAGCCGCTTGCCAATTGCTAGAAGAGATCGAGCGTGAATATGGGGTGACCCATGTGGTTGTGAATCGCAAGGATGCAGCACTGGACTGCCCATTCGTCTCAACTACGTACGATCAGGCGAGATTCACCATCTTTGCAATAGAGCGTCCTTGAGCGAGCTGGTAACCAACAACCCCCAAATACATGCCGGTAATTCAATCAAGTTTATTGAATTTGACCAGAGCTGCGGGTTTTTACCTGCATGGTGAGCAGGTCCCGCGAGAAAAGCCAAACCACAAAACCCAAACCAACGCCAAACCAAAGGGTGGCAAAGCGGATCAGTAATGTGGCCGCGGCAGCAGTATTGGTGTCCATGTCCAGGAGCAGCACCAGCATACCAATCATGGTGACATCAGTAGCCAGCAACCCGCCCGGCAGAGCAGTGACCGCACCGATCACTTTGGAAAATGAGAATACGAAAATGGCTATAGAAAGTGTGGAGACCCCCGGCTCCACACCCAGGCCGATTAATACAAGATAGAAAGCGACCCCCACCACCAACCAAGCAACGGTTCCCAAACTGACCGAGACAAATGTTATCCAAGGTCGAAATAGAGTGAAACTCCCTTCATAGAATTCATTGATTACCAGAGCGAATCGATTAAATACTGGTAAACGCACTCCAAATTCAAGCAGGTATTTTGCTAACGGGCGGATCTGCGATATGATCACCACCCCCAGCAGCACTGCCAGTACGATAACAAATGCCGGCCAATAGCGCCGGTATGCGATCACCCCAACTATGGACAGGATCAGCATAGCCAAGCCATCACTGACTCGTTCGGCCAGAACGACAGACATCCCTCGTGCAGTTGGGAGGTTGGTCAGTTGGTTAATCCACACACCTTTGAGAGTTTCCCCAACTTTGCCTGGTGTCACTGCAAGAGGAAAACCAGCGACAAATATCCTGGCACTTTCCCAGATGGATAGCTGCTGAACACCAACCTGTCTGAGGAAATAATGCCACTTAATAAATCGAAGGATGTAATTCACCGATGATAAACCCAACACCAAAGGCATGATTTGCCACGGGAATTCACGTATCTCAGCGCCGACCTGGCGTAAATCGCTGAGTAAAACGAGAATTACAAATACCAAAAATCCGAGCAGCAAACCTGGTATCAGCTTCCTGGTCAACGAGGAATAATTCTTTGTAGATGCAGAATCGTACAGATTCGGCTCGCTTTTTTTCACCGCAAATCCAACCTGATATATCTTCACTGGTTACAGCGCTTGAGCATTGTACCAGTGAATTGCATTATATTATAGGAAAAGATTAGAGATGAGATGGTTCGATTTTCTTCTTCTAAGCAGAATGGCCGTGCCCAATGCAGCAGTGGTCAAGAAGGTTAAACCAACTACAGATTGCAGTTTCTCTACTTCCTGCGCAGCATATAAGCGGCACCCAATGCTGCAACGGCGACCATCGTCAGCCCGGCGACCGCCTGGACTACGGTTTTCGGTTCCATTCCCGGCATGACAACAGTTCCATCTCCATATGACTCGAATAACTTCCCCCATTCAGTCTGCAACGCGGTTGAGACTCGCTTTCGACCTACAAAAGGATACCAGTATACGTTGTGGTAGAAGTTGCTGGCAAAATACGACCAGGGCACTAAGGGAGATTGTAAAAGGATTTTCTCGAGTGGTTTCAATCGCCCGTGATAGATCATATGCTGACCACGGCTGGCCAGGGTATCTTCCTGCTTGAAGTTCCATGGAGCTTCATTCTCGATGTCGTACCCTACGATTTCAATCTGCCGGGGATCACCAACGCCAAGATCCATCTCGTGAGCCTTGCGGATGAAGCGCAAGCTGAGCGGATCGAATCCCTGCAATTTTGCGGATACAGCATCGATCGCCACCTGATCTGAAGAGGCGAGTAATATGTTCTTTTCATGCCACCGCATCGCACGTGGACCAGGTCCATCTCCAGCAAATGTACCATCCATGACTGCAAAGATGCCTGGATGGATATCTTGCTGGATAGTGAGCAGATCGACGAGAGTGTCATGGATCACCGCATGAGTCCAATGACGGTTGCGGTGTAATAAACCCCCGAAGGCGTTTTTCATCGCGCCGGTTATTGTGGTAAACACATGAGTCTTTACCGTGGGTAGATGGATGATATTCATCCCTACTAACGCTTTCGGGATGAAAACTCCCTCAGGGTAAACCTTATCTAGGACTAAGAATGGGCGTTTAGGCTTGTACTCGATCCAGTCAAAATCTTCGTTATACAAGTACAGGCAAGGGACCTTATATTTATCTGTCACGAATCTGTGCTTGTTATTGCGCTCTCCATCGGAAGTGTTAACCACCACGGTGTCGTTATGAACGCCGACTAGGTCGTCATATCCGGAATTCTGCAAGGCCCGAATGACTCCTTCCATCTGCCAGGGCGTTGTTGAGCAGGCAGGATACCAGGTTTGCCAGGAGATGTTGATCTTTAAGCCGGTTTTATTGTCCTTTGGTAATGCCGATTCAAATTGAGCCAATTGCATGAGTTCTTCGAAATCATTCAATACAGTATCAGGACTTGTTTTTAATACTGCAACTTTTCCTTTACCGGGAAATTCTGACATATTGGAAATCTCCATAACATCCACCGAAGGTGAAGATTATTTTAGCTAACATCGTTTTATTAGGTATTTGGAACAAAATATATTATATGATAACTGACCCCACCATATGAACTCTTCGATTAACTTGTCTACCTGAAGACTCGATAAAGATGATTAGTGACTGATTGATTATATGAGGGTAGAGTTTTTTTAATTTGGTGTTCTTATAATTGTAACAATTCTCATGATTTAATGGGAGAAATTCTTCGCACGAATACCGAATATTTGCAATTTTGTAATGAAGCTCGTCCATCGAAAGTGATATTTACAATCTGAGAAGTCAGTAGCAGTATAGTTTCTGACTGAAGGGGTTATATGGATATTATTTCACTGTTGAAAAGAGTGGATTAATATTTATCTATTGGTTATACATTCAAAAATCTTAACGTACTTAACAAGAACTCTAAAATTCAAATCATTCAAATTCGGGATATTCAGAATACAAGTTTGCCGACAGGTGGGCTTTGTCCTTCTCGTGCATTGAAAGGAGGTGAAGCGCCGAGGGTATCATAAAAGGCTATATCACCTAGTTCCTGGTCACTTGTCGGGATGTCAATCAAAGTGGATGGAGAACTTTTGTATTCAATCTCCAACAAATAATCTACATAGTTTTCTTCAGATGAAAAGAAATCATCCGCTTCAATGATTAAATATTTAACTGTCATAGTGAAATCCTTTTGATTGAAATTGATTTATTTATGTTATTAAAGAATTAAACGCTCAAACGAGTATGAATATTACTGATAATGATAGAGAAATCTGCCGAGATAAGAATTATAGAACATTTGTTCAGTTTTGTCAAGGCGATTTCCTATTCGATTATGCGAGCATCCAATATTAATGTTAAAATGAACAAAGATTGATTTTACTCTAGCCATCAGAAAATTAGTTGGTTCCAAGATAATTATAAATGTAGTAATTATTATACAATCACCTTCTCATAATTAGTTTCCAAATAAATTAATTCTTTTCACACCAGGTCTCAATTCCATCAAATTTGCGCATCTAATCCAAAAATAATTGTTATGTTTTCGAGAATAAAAGAATTTTTCCAGCAACCACTATATCAAGGATTTGCATTTTTCGTTATAACCATTGGATTGTATTATGGATTGTTCGCGCCCGATCAAAAATTAAATGAAATTGAGATTCAAGATAACCTGGCTTTCTTAGCTCACGGCGAAGCAGGTGTTCTTATCGTTGATATCACAAATCCAGATAATATCGTTGAGACCGCTTCCTACGATACATTGGCATATGTGAATAGATTAGAGTTGAGAGAAAAAAATATATATGTCGCAAATGGAATTGGTGGACTGTTAGTTCTTGATCATTCGGATCCTAATAATATTGAATTTTCTGCTTCGTTCAACACACCTGGAATCGCAGAAGATCTTGCTCTGTATAAGAAACAAGCCTTTATTGCTGATGGTAATAATGGCCTAGTCGTTGTAAATATAGATGATCTGGAGAATTTACACATTCCTCCTGGATACGAGCATTACAACCCGCCTGGTTATCTCCACCGGATTGTTATTCAAAACAATAGAGCATATATCGCGGACAGAAACGGAAGAGTCAGGATAGTAAATATTTCTGATCCTAAATCTCCACAAGAGATCGGCCTGATCGAAGCTGGTGCCATCGTAAATGATATCGTCATCCAAGGTAAAGAAGCTTTTTTGGCTGCCAGTGAAAATGGGATCATGGTTTTTAATATTGAGGATCCTGCTCAACCACAACCACTTGGAACCTTCGATTCACCAGGCATTGCTAAGGCATTAACACTGAGTGGTTTGCACGCATACTTGGCAGATGGGCCTTCAGGGCTCAGATATGCCGACCTAACCCACCTCGATCAAATTGCAGAGATTGGGAAATACGAAAATATAAGTGATGCAGTTGATTTAGTTGTCAAGGAAAATTTAGTTTATCTCGCAGATGCAGATAACGGACTCAAGGTAGTCGAACTCGATTACAACATCGAAGCGAGTCTGCTTACTCCTGAAACGCAACCGAGTAACAGCGTAGATGTTGCAGTATCCGATCAGGTTGCATACATTGCTAACCAGAGTAATGGGATTCGGATAATATCGGTATCAAATCCTCTATCACCAAAAGAAATTGGTTTATATGATACACCTGGATTGGCTGAGGCTGTCTCAGTCTCTGGAGATTTAATTTTGGTCGCGGATAAGAATGAAGGATTAAGGATATTATCCGCATCAACCTCCACTCCAGAGAAGATCGTATTAACCGAAAAGTCAAATTATAAGGGTCCAGGACAAACAATCGGGTTGGCAGCCGACAAAAATTTCGTTTACTTGGCAAATGGGAATGGAGGTCTGCGGGTAATAAACATTGAAAATCCTGATGAACCTCGTGAAGTAGGCTTTGAGGATCAAATCAATAATGCTCTATCAGTTGCAATATTGGAAGACCATGCCTATGTGGCTGATAGCTCAGATGGTTTGCGTGTGGTAAACATCCTCGATCCTGCTATACCAACCTTGGTTGGAACATATGACACGCCAGGAGAAGCAACCGCAGTTGCTGTGAAGAAGGTTGCGGAGCCGGTCTTCAAAATCTTGGTTTATGTTGCCGATGGGGGTTCAGGCTTGCGCGTGATCGATGCCACAGATCCCGAAAATCCAATTGAAGTTGGTTACAACGAACAACCGGATTTCGTGAAAGATGTGGTCTTAATTGAGAATGATGACCGTGATTTAGCACATGTTGCTGATCGTACGAACGGATTATGGGTGATGGACATAACAGTCCCAGAAAATCCCGAAGAAATCGGTTTCCTTGAAACTCCTGGTGAGGCACGTGCAGTAGATGCAGCCGCTCAAAATGTTTATATTGCTGCATTCGACCATGGATTACGGGTAGTAGATGCGGCAAATCCCACCCAACCAAAGGAAGTTGGAGCATTTGATAAACCCAAACACATTGTCAATGTTCTAGTTGATCAACATGCTTACCTGGTCGATCAAAATCGTGGTTTACAGATCATGGATGTAAGCAAACCACAATCCCCCAAAGAGATCGGCTTCTTTGATGCGAACGCTTTGTCAAAAGGTTTAGCGTTAGCGGATGAATTTGCATATATGGGGGTGACTGACAATCTCAAAATATTAAATGTATCCGATCCTACAAAACCAGTTGAAGTGAGTTCTTTTGGGATCCCAAGTAATGTGACTGCCGTCGATGTTTCCGGTGACCATGCATTTGTCGCCAACATTGATAATGGCTTGAGGATAGTCGAGATCAAGGATCCATCTCAACCCAAATCTGCAGGCACTTATTCTCCCCCGGGAAATGCACTTGATGTAACCGTAGACGATATCTATGCATTCACCGCGCAAGGGGATGGCGGAGTGCAGGCGATTAATGTTGCTAACCCCGAAAGTCCAAGGGGTTTAGATAATGTTAATGAATATCTACCTGCACAAGCTATACTGGTGGTAGGTGAGTTCGGGTATGTAGCCAATGATAAACAGGGCATAGGTATTATCAACGTATCAAGACCACCAGATCTGAAGCCTATCAATTCGTTAGATACTCCTGGAACAGCACTGGGATTAGCAGAAGCTGAAAATCACTTGTTTGTTGCAGATGGAAGCGGAGGTATTCAAGTATTTTATATTCTAAATCGTTCGAATCCGCTCCTTGTCGGTACCCTGGAGGTTCCAGGGGGCAGTGTCGCACTTGATGTCGTCCCGCAGAAGCAAGCCGTTGAAAAGCCAGGGCATTTCTATGTTTATTCCGCCGGGACAGATCCAGGACTTCAAATCCTGAATGCGGAGAAAACTACACAGTTTAATGATTTAGGCTTTTATCCATCACCGATCACATATGGACTCATGCTGTATAACTTGATGATCTTTTTCCTATCCTTGAGTCTATGGATTTTTCTATCAACCGCGCTCTTTTTCCCAGTGGAGAGTTGGGAAGATCGATGGACATATTGGGGACGTATTTTACAGTATGGAATGAGCCTACTCGGAGCCGGTTCACTAATCCGAGAAGGAAAGAGGGTATCTGCCATCAAATCAACTTCACTCAATGGAAGCCCTAAAGATCTAGGACAGGGATTTGTGATGGTTGATCCCAGCAGCGCAGCAGTATTAGCAAAACTTAGCCGATTTTATCCCGTGCCTTTCCGATTTACTGTTAGGTTGCTCTTAAGATTCCGGCGTTTATTTGTAAAACCGGAAAGCCGGCCAGAATTAAGGGTGGTGGGTCCGGGAGCACAATTTACTCAACTTGATCTCAAATTCTCTGAGAGAGTCCGGCATACCGCAGATCTAAGACGACAGATTCGGATACGACCTGAAGTTCATGGCTTCACCCGTGATGGAATCGAAGTTAAAACATCCGTATCGACCATCTTTTCGATTGGGGAAAAACCAGATATTTTACAAGTTACCTATGTGGAAGGGCATTCTCCGGAAAATTTGCGTGTCATCCATCACGATGATTCTTTGATCAAAGACCTGACGGATGAGCTAGATCCCGCTGATCAGGAAGAGATTCATGATGAATTTATGGCCTGGGAAAACCGCAATCTCCTTCCCTTGGATAGAGACATAACCATCCCTGATCCAACCCCACCGAATCCTTTTGAAATTAATCCGTATGACTTTAATGAAAAGCGAGTCTTTAAGGCCTTATTTCCTGAGACTCATGATGTTAATGACAACAAGCACATGGATTGGACCGATCTTCCTGTCCATGTTGCGGTGGAAGTCTTCCGGGATATTCTGATGCAGCAAGTATATGACAATCTTTATAAGCCATCTAAACCGGATGAATTCCCACTCACCATATTCAAGGCAAATTTTGTTCGCCGGTTGCGTAACATGGGTGTTTTATCCTACCAAATTGTCCTTCCCTTCAGTGGCACTGACTTAAAACCCGGTGATCAGTGGAATCAAGACGATCTTCTTTTTTCAGAAAACCAGGAACTGCTCAACACGAAGGATAAGATCTTACGAAGGAGGGGCATTAAAATCATACATGCCGGATTCTCGGAATTGAAGGCAGTCAGTGATGTTATCCAAGAAAGTCGCTATGATTACTGGAGCGCTAAATGGGAGCGAGAAGGATTAGAAACTGAAGCTCGTTATGATCTTGAAGTATCTCGTGCCCTGAACTTTGGTCGATCCAAGGCACAGCGCGAGATGAAAAATTATTTCTCGAAAATTTTTAAATCAGATCCATATGATAACGAGGCGATGGCCCTGCGGGTCTTCCAGGCACTTGAGTCAGCTGCAGCGGATCCAACCACGCGGGCACTGCTTCCTGATGAGACAATTGAATTGCTGCTCGATTTAAGAAGGTGGTTTTTACCTCCCGGTGATTCAGGTCCAGATATTGATCAAATCCAGGGCGGAGGAGGCGTTTAACCGGGATATCTATGTTTAATAATTTTTTCCGCAACGGATGCCTCTGGGGTTTGGTCCGATTATTTGTTGTTATTCTCATTCTTTTGCTGTTCATTCAATTTGGACGGTTGATTTTTGAACAGATCGATACCGGCGCTGTGGTCGCAGAGTGGGAAGACAATGACTCTTTGCTCCAAACTTTACCAGGTGTGTTGCAAAGGTTCTTTGCCTTTGTATTCTCTGGAGTTTTCATCCGTTATTTTTATTTCCCCTTAGCTGGTTTCATCGGAGCAATCCTTCTTCTAGCGCGATATGTTCAGGAAACTTACAAGTTACCCCAATTTAGGCTTGGCTTGCGTCACGTTCTGGTCTTATTATTTGGTATGGGGTATCCGAGTCTAAAAATAGTGGATGGCAGGAAAAAACTAGAACCCGAGGAAATTAATTTGTTGAACCTGAAAGGAGGTCCAGGGATCGTTCAGGCCAGTGAAGGAAGTGTATTTCTGGTCGAAAATTTGAATATGCCAGACCGAGTTCGATCTGTTGGATCGCATTTTGTTTCTCAAGCTGAGATGATCAAAGATGTAAACAGCCTGGAAGACCAACATGGCTTTGTTGAAAGTGTTCCTGCCACAACAAAGGATGGCATCCCGATCCAAGTTCGTGATATTCATTTTCGATATCGAGTATTCAGCGAATCTATACCCAATGAAGACCAACCATATCCATATACGGATCAGGCAGTGAGAGATATTGCCTATAATCGGATCGTGACTGCGGAGAAGAAATTATCTCCGTGGCAATTCACTGTTCAATTAGCTGTCCAATCCGCGATCACGGATTATGTTGCCGGGCACCGCATTGATGATTTGACTACCGCACCGGTGATCAATGATCCGAATCCGCGAGTCAAGATTCGTAACCGTTTATTCTCGGAAAGCTCTAAAGTCCGATTTAACAGGTTGGGCACAGAATTGCTCTGGGTTGACATTGGTCATTTCGATATAATGATGAAGGATGAACGCGACCCGCGCCCGAAGAAATGGGGGAAAAAGTGGGAGGGTGTTTCCAGAACTGAACGAGCTCTTGGCGAAGGAGAAAAATTGTATTACCAGGAAATCGGACGTGCTGAAGCACAGTCAGAGATTTTACGCAGTATCTTGAATTCTTTAAAGGAAGCATCCATTGCCGATAATCCGCGCAGAAATCTGCAAAAAATCATCTTGATGCGTACGGCTCAGGTCTTAGAAGCGATGACAGAGAAAGAATCAAAGCCAGAGATTCCTGCAAAGACGCGGCGTCCAGTAAAGCGTCCCCGCAGAAGGAGAAGGGGATGATCACCATCTTTGGCGCTTTCGAATGGCTTAATTATTTTGACGATAAAAAAACCTACTTGAGTCCTTCATCTCAATATTTATGGGAGAAAACATGGCGTAACCTGAAGCGAGGAGCTATCGTGAAAAGAGAGGAGATCCTCACGGACCTGGTATATATTTGTGATCCTTCAAACCAATTAAATGCATCTGCGGAAGCATGTTTGAAATGTGGGATAGCGTATTTCAGTTTTGAAGAAGTGAGTGAATCCATCAATTTGTTACAGGAGGCGATTCATGGGTATCAAACCCACCGGCACAACCTCACCGTTGCCCGTTGGGCATTGGGTTATGTATTGCTGGTGAAGAAAGATAAACGCGATGATGCAATCTTCCATTGGAAAAGTTGTGTAAAGATCTATCGTGATCTCAAGCGGGCTCACCGCTTTGAAAGAGATAGGGTTGAATGGTATCAAGAGATAATACCGGAGATGGATTATTCCTTGAAAGAAGCTGCCACTTATCAAATAATATAAATCAAAATGAAAATTTATCTCGCATTGAAGATTTATTTCGATGAAAATTAAATATTCGTTCTTTTCTCCAAGAGGACCTGTCCTGGTTATCGGTGGGGCTGGCGTCGATCTGGTTGGACGGTTGGATGATGAGCTGCGGCCGGGTTTAACCAGCCCAGCCAAGATACGCACCTCTTATGGTGGCGTAGCCCGCAATGTGGCGGAAAACTTAGCCCGACTCGGCCAACCGGTGAGGATAATCACGGCCGTGGGTGATGATCAGAACGGCGAGCTGCTGCTCAACCAAGCCCGCGAGGCTGGAGTGGATGTCTCTGCGGTAGTGTGCACACCTGAACATCCAACCGGCACTTACCTGGGGATAGTCGATAAGAAAGGTGCGCTGCAGTTCGCCATAGACGATAACAACGCAACCAATGAAATTACCCCACAATATTTACGCGATAACTACCCACTCTTTAAGAGTTCTGCGCTGGTTTTCATTGATGCAAACCTGCCAAAGAAAACGCTGAAAACGATATTTTCATTGGCTAAAAGGGCTCACCTGCCGGTTTGTGCCGATCCAACATCAGCACGATTGGCGGATGGGCTGCTGCCATACTTGAACCGGCTGCACATTGTCACCCCAAACAGCATCGAAGCGGAGATCCTGTGTGATAGATCTTTTGAATATGATCAACCCCAGCAGGCTCTCGAAGCGGCAAAATGCCTGGTCGGTCAAGGAGTTGATATCGCACTGATCACGCTGGCGGAATTCGGGGTCGTTTATGCCAGCTCTGAAACCAGCGGCCATATCCCGGCCATGCAAACGAATATCGTCGATCCAACTGGCGCGGGAGGTGCGCTGACTGCAACTGTGATCTATTCCTTACTGCATGAAATCCAACTGGATGACGCCGTTCGCTTGGGAGTAACTGCAGCTTCCTTGACATTGCGTCATCGGGGGACAGTGATCCAGGATTTATCTCTTGAAATGCTTTACGATCAATTGGTGATTTGATCATCTCATCCAAGGCATTGTATTTCCATTTGAACCTATCATGAAACCCAACTTGAAAAGATACCTCAAGATCTCGAAAGATATAGTTCAGGCACAGGTCCAAGGGGAGCCAATTGTGGCACTGGAATCCACAGTCATAACACATGGATTGCCTTATCCAAAGAACATCAAGCTGGCGCAGGATATGGAAGCTGAAGTTCGCCGAGGAGGAGCAGTGCCAGCCTCAATAGCAGTTCTCGATGGCAAGATCCATGTCGGATTAAATATCGAGCAGCTCGAATACCTGGCCACTGCCTCTGGTGTACGTAAAGCAAGTCCACGTGATTTTTCGCGCATGGTAATCAAGGGAGAAAGTGGGGGGACGACCGTCGCAGGAACGATATTTATTGCTCACAAGATGGATATCAAAGTGTTTGCCACAGGAGGAATTGGTGGTGTTCATCGCCAACCATCAAGCGATGTCTCAGCCGATCTACCGCAATTAGCTCAGACGCCAATTATCGTAGTTTGTGCCGGAGCAAAAGCGATTCTTGACTTACCCGCGACTCTGGAATACCTCGAAACACATGGAGTGCCGGTGATTGGATACCAGACGAATGAATTTCCAGCCTTCTATTCAGCGAATAGCAACCTACCAACCAATGTCAGGGCTGACTCTCCGGAAGAGATCATTAAGATTGCAAGCACACATTGGGGACTGGGGATGAGCAGCTCAGTCCTGGTTACCCAACCTCCCCCTACTGAGGTAGCCTTACCAGAGCATGAGATGAGAGAAGCGATCGAGCAAGCATTGCAGGACGCCAGGAGGGAGGGGCTCCAGGGTCAGGATGTCACACCATTTTTACTCCAGCGGGTGAGTGAACTGACCGGAAATGCTAGCTTGCAGGCAAATCTGGGACTACTGCTGAACAACGCCTATCTGGCGGCACAGATCGCGCACAACATGGGACAAAACCGAGATATAAAATCTGTTTGACAACAACAATCAAATTATCATTTCCCTCCCCCGATCTTGATCACAAGGAAGAGTTGGAAGAACCGGGGTCGCCCTGGCTTATGCTTTAGATTCCCCTGGTTTTTCAGACAATTCTATTTGCACCATTTTAGCAATCGTCTTGACTCGTAGAATTACCACTATTAAATTAAATCTTGTTGTGATGGATTTTTCATTCAGCAAAATAAATTTTTCGATAGGTAATCTGCGCCTCAGGTGAGACCAAACCTACATTCTGCTCTAACTCACTTAGATGGTCTTCGATTAAATCTGAATTGATGCCAGGTGGAACATAAACAGCATATATTACATTCCGTGTTCTATCTGTGATCTGCGTGCGTTGATCCTGTCCATAAATAATGCTGCAAAAGACTCCTTGTGGATCGGCCATAACCATGTCACCGGTTTTACAGGAAACGGTTCTACCTCTCAATTGGGTATAGACTTCATTTCCGGAAGATGAATCTAATCTGATCGAGTCATTAATTTGATCTAAGTCATGACCTGCGGTTAAAAGCAAGCTCTCTAATTCTGCCATGAACATGGCTTCGACCAATGCCGGTGCTTTGGGTAACTTTTTCCCCTTGAGGACGATCGATTCGAGCTGCAAGAGTAAATGGTAGGTCTTTTTAAATCGCTTGTAGTAAGCTGCATAGGCCTGCATCACGGGCAAATGGAGAATTGCTGATCTATTCATGCCCTTATAACGTTCTTGAAGTTGAGATTCCAGGATCTTTTTCTTCCGCGTAAGTTGAGGTGTGGTGTCTGGGACACGGACGTCTCCAACGACTAAAATGCCCATAGCAGCGCCGGGATGTATCGATCGCCATCTCTGTGTCAATTCAATCATGGATCTGATATCCTTCCACGGGGTTCATCATTTGAAGAGGGAATTACAACGATCTATCTTACGGCGTTGGAGTGAATGTCGGGTTTGGGGTAATTGTTGGTGTTGGTGTGGTGGGAATAGCAGTCGGCCAGCGAGTGATGGTAGGTGTGAGAGTGACTGGCGTGGCAGTGGGCCAACGAGTCTTGGTTGGTGAAGGTGTGGGAACTGGTAAACTAGTTTTGGTCGCTGTTGGCGGGAGAGGCGTCGGGGAAGGACCAAAAGTTGCGGTTGGGGTAATTGTTGGGGTCGGGGTGCGTGTCGGCGTTAATGTTCGGGTAGGTGTTGGGGTACGGGTGACAGTTGCGGTTGGAGATCTCGTAGGTGTGCGGGATGGAGTCGCGCTTGGTGGAGGCGTTGGCGCTTCACCTTCTACCGTAAACCTTCCTGACACCTTCCATTCTGTACCTACGAATATTTGGACTTCATACTCACCAGGCAACCATTCCCAGGGTTCGGGATCCCAATCGGTGAAACCGAAGCCACCAGAGCCACCGTCCCATGGTTCAGACTCAAAGAAGACAAGCTCTTCACCTCGGTACCAGAGAGCAGACCATTGAGATCCGTCAATCATGCCGTCATAACTGAATAAGGCGAAGGTATGCCCGACAGGATTTTGAAAGATATCTCCGGGATCAAGAGGTTGGTAAGTGTCCGGATCGATGCCCTGTGTGAAGATCAGCTGGCTGAATATGGCGTCGGGATTTGGCGTTACTATACTTTCAATTTGACCTTCAACGGCCAGTGGTAGCTGAGGGGTAGGGGTGATTGTAGGCGTATCCGTGACAGAGGGAGTTAATGTAATCGTTGGAGATAGCGTGATAGTAGGGGTGATAGTGATGGTTGGAGTTAGCGTGATGGTAGGTGTTCGAGAAGGAGTAGGTGTGGGTGGGAAGAAGCTATAAGCCACTGGTTCAGCGAATCGATTTACAAGCAAGGCTGTAATGCCCATGATGATACCAAACACGATCAACCGCCAACCTCGTACCATGCGATCCCGTCGCATACGGAAGAATCTCAATGTACGTGCACTACGGATCGATCGGATACCGAGCCAAATGCTGAGCACCAATCCAATTATGGCAAGTATGATTGCGACCTGGACGGCAGCGTGTATGTCTAATGAAAGGGATTCTAAATCAAATGGTAGATTCACAGCTATTGAGGGGATTCGGTTGCTACCTGGTTATGTAACGATCCAATGCCTTCAATTTCCACCTGGACATGATCTCCGTCGATAAGGGGACCAACTCCAGAAGGTGTACCAGTCAAAATCAGGTCACCAGGTTCTAAGGTCATTACTGAAGAGGTGAAGGCGATCAACTGCCGAACATTAAAAACCATGTCTCTAGTGGAAGCCATCTGTCGCATTTCATCGTTTACGTGACAGGTTATGAGCGCATCCGCAGGATCGAATTCAGTTTCTATCCAGGGTCCTATTGGGCAAAATGTGTCAAAGCCTTTCCCGCGAGTCCATTGGCCATCCTGGAATTGAAGATCGCGGGCTGTGATATCATTTGCCACAGTGTAACCAAGAATGTATTCTCGGGATTCCTCAGGAGGAATCCAGCGCCCAGATTGTCCTATCACGACTGCCAGCTCTGCTTCATGTTCAACCTGTCTTGATTGGGGTGGCAAGATAATCGTTTCTTCATGAGCGATCAGAGTGGAAGGGGGTTTGAGGAATATTAAAGGTACTTCAGGGACTTCTGCATCATGTTCCTGGGCATGAGCGATATAATTGCGTCCAACACAGATAATTTTAGTCGGTTCGCACGGGGGAAGCAGCTTCACCTCATCCAAAGATAAAGTGGCCTCTGCCCGACTGAATTGAGAAAAGGGTGAACCTTCAAGTTTACCAACTCTTTCTTCGAGAATCCATCCGAAAGAAGGTAAATTAGACGCGGTTTGATAGCGGACGATACGCATAAGATTCTCCTGAAAGGCAAGAATGGGGTCAATCGTTAGTGTACTGGATGTCGGCGGTTAAATCTGCGATAGCCTGTTCTGCACCTGAAAACCGATCAGCGAAACGCCAGCGCAAAGCTTGGCATAAGGCATAAATGATCGATTCAATGGATATTATACCGATACCCAAAGAGGGATTCGAACGAGCTGCAAGAACAACATCCGCTGCACGGGCTGAATTCAGAGAAGCTGATCCCAAGATCGCTGCTGTGGGTAAACCTTTTTGTTGAGCAGCATCTAAAGCACCAGCAATATAAGGCGACTGACCAGAAACTTCCACTGCAATCAGCAAGTCCTGGAGAGTAGATGTGTGAACGGTGCGGGCAAGATCAGCGACACCAGACCTGGCAATATAAATCGGGAAGCCACCCTGCTCAAGGAAATGGACAAAATTGTATGCTGCTGCTTGTGCTGGATTTTCAACCAGCAGGACAATACGCCTGGCTTCACCAATTTTCACTACTAAATCCGCCAGTGCATCAGTATCGAGTGATATGCGGGTTTGCTCCAGCGCTAGTGATAAATCTTGCATTGCATTGGTTACTACCCCGGGGACGGATTCAGCATCTTTGGCTTGCTCAGGGCGAACCAACAAATCAGTCAATACGCGTTGCCGGATCTCACGTTGTAAATCAGGAAATCCCTTGTAGCCGAGGGTTTGAGCGAAACGGACTACTGTAGCGGCGTCAAGGTCAAGTTCGTGCGCCAGCTCACTGGCTGTCATGAAGGCAGCTTCAATATACGAGTCGAGCAGAAAATCCGCCAATTTGGCGAAACTTTTGGACATGGTAGCACGTTCTTGGCGGATGCGATCCTCATAGGACATTGTTTACTCCTTGCAATCGTTCCAAATAAATAAAAAATTGATATGTATCAGGGGCGATGTGTCTAGGATGCTAACCTTTTTGCAGGATCAAACAATTTTTCGGGTTAGATTGCTTTAAGAGTTTATCACAAATATTTCTGAGGTGCAAATTATATTGCGAGATAGCGGGATCATTGAGATTAGAATTTATTTTCAGAACGCCTCCAAGCGCGATATAATTATATTACGGGCGGATAGCTCAGTTGGTTAGAGCGCATCTCTTACACAGATGAGGTCGCAGGTTCGAGCCCTG
>Ga0209742_10000371_pt1 | contig 24384 bp, 41 predicted proteins | sample DeeMarSeWOR38_10_FD_187462 | JGI IMG/M metagenome (GOLD analysis project Ga0209742, IMG submission 187462) | Marine sediment microbial communities from White Oak River estuary, North Carolina - WOR-3-8_10 (SPAdes) (version 2) | ecosystem: Environmental > Aquatic > Marine > Intertidal zone >... | reverse complement strand
ACCTGAACCGGAGCCGGTGGCGTGGCGGTTTGACCAAGCTAAGTACCGTGAAAACGATTTGCGCGGTAGACAGTGGACTTTCAACGTCTTTTCACAATCAAAACCGTACATGGACGAGATGGTGCGGAACGTGACACCACTCTACACCGCCCCACCACAGTACAAAGTACCAGAAGGATACGCGCTTATTGGTATTGATGCGCTGAAAGCATGGGGCGTGTACGAACAAGTGTCTGAAGCTTGTAATTACTCATTAAAGGAGAAGAACAATGGATAGACAATGCTCAAGCTGTGGTGGTTTTTGTAGAAAGTCAGGCTGTGAGCGGGAGAATTTTGTTCCAGCAAAGCGCGAATGGCGGGGGCTGACGTATGATGAACTCGTGGATGTTTATCTCAGCGTGAGCGGGAACGATTGGTGTCTCGGTGGCATGGAAAATGCGGAAGTGCTTTACGAAGCTATCGAAGCCAAGCTAAAGGAGAAGAACAAATGAAACTACCAACAGGCACACGAAAGACAATCCAATGTGGCAGGTTCCAAGTCACGTTCGATTGGCAGTACAGTCGTGAAATCTTTAGGAACGAGTGGTGGTGGGTAGTCCCTGTCGAGATGTACAAAACCGATGAGGAGAACACCTTCGAGACAGCCATCGAAGCAGCTAAACGAGAGGGAGATTTCCCGTACTCCGACCAGATGTTCCCCGAACAGGTGGACTTCTGGTTCGGTGTAATTGAACGACACAAGGAGATGCAAGATGCTTAGGCCACCAGTACTCCAGCAGTTCAGACATACCGAACGGTATACCTACGAGCATTGGGTAGATCATAACGCCCACATAGCTATGGCTACCGTCCGATATTCTGGCATAAAGATAGACTTCCAACGGTCTGATGTCAGTAGGTACTGGCTGATCAAGCCAACGGTGACAACAGAATATGGCGTTGATCTCAAGAAAGTATGGGAGGCCGGATCAGCAGCAAGCTCGGCATGCAAGCATCTGATCTCCGAGGACTACTACCCACGCTCATGGATGCAGCACTTCATAGATGAATACGACAACGAACTTACACTCATAGATTAGGAGAACGACATGACTCAAGATCCAAACGTACTACTCAAGGAAGCATACACAGCTCTGATCGAGTCACTCAATTGGGGCATGCAACCAACAGATGAGATGGATGTTCTGCTCATGAACATCGAAGCTCATCTAGGTCTACCGCCTTCCAAGAAACAGATCGATGATGATCCAGATGTTATCGCAATGACAATGGATGAGTTCCTTGACAGCATTACAAGGGATAAGATTACAAGGGAGAAGCCATGAAACTGTACGACGTACCACCCAACAGCACGATCCGTATTGATGAGCATTGGATACTAGAATTCCATCACATCGATGGCATGTACTCCTACTGCAAAGACAAGGATGGCAACGTCGTACAGATAGCAGCATGGACAGAGGTCGAGGTCATCAAGGAGGGAACATGTCACCCAGCTCAGCAGTAATACTCCTACTGAATGGCATACTCATAGGATGTATTATCTTTTTAATAATACTTACAGCAGCAGGATTCTTTGACAAAGAAGAGGAGGATTAAGTTATCATGTAAACGTAGCTCACTATATAGGAGAACGATATGAAAGCATTAGCATTAGTACTAGCTCTTGTTTGTGGTGCCGTTGGTGCCAAGGATTCCCAGCCCGATGCTCTATGGAATATGGTGGCATCAGTACCTAGCAAAGGCTTAACATTCTGGCAACACAAAGTTATCGCTCAGTCAGGAGAAGAGAACGAGATCAGGCATGCCACAGATCTAGTTAACTTCTTCGTGAAAGACCGTGACAGCATGTCGTATATCAATGCTACTCAGTACGACTGCAAGAACAGAAAGTACCGTATCCTTGAGCAAGTATGGTTCTCCGATTGGTGGGCTCTTGGCAAGATGATGCATCGTATAGATAATCAAGATGCAGATTGGAAGGATGTGCCTCCGGGTTCTCCAGCCGCAACCGCCCTCATATATGTTTGTTCTTTCAAAGGAGCATGATCATGGATTGGGATAGATGGGAGGTAATAGTTATTGTTTTATTTGCAGTACTAATATTCATTCACGCACACTAGGAGGATAGATGTTCAACATAAACGTAACACTCACCGTAGTTAGTGAGGGTAGAACCAGAGACAAGATTAGTCTGTACTCCGAGACAGGACTAGATATGCTGTACTCCTTGTCTGAACATATACCTGTCGCTACAGTGGAAGAGTACAAGCTCACTCAAGAGATCCGTAAACTCATAGAGAAACATGAAAGGGATACATCATGAAGAAAGCTATCGCAATAGCAGCAATCATAGGTGCAGCCTATTACACAGCAACTGATGCACAAGAAACAGAGCAGTGCTGGAAGATGAGTAGTGATACTGGCACGATGTCTCTGTTTATCTACCGTCCATGTACATTCATGGGCTCAACTGCGGGTGGTGTAGGTCAGCTTCATGTTGGATCGAAGCAGCTAAAAGAATACTGTGCGGTATACGATCGCACAACTCGTAGCTTCTACATGCACCCGCTCCCCGACACATCTGTCAAGCCAACTCTGAGTTCCATCAGCATAGATAAGTTTGAATACAGTATGGACTGTACATGGAAGGAGAAAGAATGAAGTACTTTCTAATCATTGTCGCTTTTATTGCGGCGCTTATATTATCCACCGACATATCGCACAGCCAGAACAACGAACAGTCGATCGCTTGGTGCCAGCAGATTGCCGAAGGGACAGCACAATCTACCAGTGTACCCATGAGGGCTGGAGCTATTGACTCAAGGAGTTGGCCTAGCTATCATCCATGCAAGAACTTATACTTTGAACGTGAGTGTAGGCAAGCAGTGTACGCACAAGCATTTCAACACTGCGCCGATAGCATGAGAGGGAGGAGATCATGAAGAATGTACTAGCCTATAAAGGATTCCCTCAGTGGATCTTTAATCCATCGCATCAAAACAGTATCGCTTGTAGATTAAATGTCAGGCAAACAGATGGCACATACAAGGATACTTTAGTTAACGAAGTACTAAAGAACGATGCTTGGTCTGGCACTATCGAGACTAATGACACAATGTATTATCAATCTTTTGAGAGGACTGTATGAGAAAGATAGCTAGTGTAGGTGTTGCAACATTCACTATAGCTTGTATGTTGGGTACGTTTAGCATATCGTGGATGGTATTAGGTGCCATAGGAGTTCCGAGTACTGGGGCTTTCTGGCTTTCGTTGTTCTACTCCATGATACCAATGATAGTCTGGATGATGGAGGAGGATGTAGATAGTATGGAGGAACTAAATGCAAATAGGATTGCGCCTGTTCTTGATGACTATACTTCTAGTCATATTGATGCATCTTGTAAGCCGAGTAAGCGCCCAAGAAAACGAGCAGCTCAAGCAGATGATGTGCAGTCAAGCAGCATCACTTGAGGTTTATAAGCTGGGCATGAATGATCATGAGGCAGAAGAGAAGTACGCCGAGATCTTCAATAGATGTATGGAAGTACTTAAAGATGTACCAACTATTCACTCTTAACCAAATGGAGAATTACTATGAGTCATCCCTTTTCGCAGTTGTTTGTCACGCCTGTTGCAAAGACAGGGTTTGTTAAAGATGCACTGGCAGGATCTCCGAAGTTAGCCCAAGAGAAAAGAGTCTGGCGTGTATACGCATCACGCATTGAGACTATCGAAGTAGATGTAGAAGCAAAGAATAGTTCCGAAGCAGGGACTAGAGCATTATCAAAGCTGCAACGTGAGAACGGTAAGTACGATTGGCAAATCGATCACGTCACTCCGAACCTTCAGTACCCACACATCCGTCGTAAGTAATTCCCCCCTCTTCAATCTTCGGGTCATGCCCCTCTTCCCTTACGGGAGGGGCACTCCCCTTTCACATCTTCAACCTTTGGAGGCAACATGGCAACTTGTTTTGATCCGTCATTCAAGTATGAACGATCGGAGGTAACAGACCTTCGCAAGAAGTTTAAAAAGATTCGGCAACAGATGAAGGCAGAGCTTTCGTCCAAGCCAATACCATCTGCGCCTCGCGGGTGGAGCAGCACAGACCTATCCCAAGCTGAACTAGAAGAATCATACCGACTCATGGGTCTGGATTACGAAACGATGGGCAACCCTTATGAGGAGAAGCACCATGAGCAGCAGTGATTTCCACAAGAAGATAGATGATGTACGCAAAACCCTTGAACAAACATTGCAAGACTACACAGAAAGCATCAAGGCAATCAAGGGTGATGAGTACACGCAGGCTGTTAAGTTCCTAGCTGGTATGCAGCACACAGGAAAGATGATAGCCATCGCAACCAGAGATGCACCTGATCATATCAAGCAGGCACTATCAATTCAGTTCGCTAACACAGGTGCAATCGGAGCCAACCTAATCATGCATCTCATGAAGGTAGAGAGTGAAGAAGAAGTACACGAGATGATGAAGTGGGCAGACAACATTAGCGATAGTGTTGACGAGGCAATTTCAAACGTAGCAAAAACAGTACGAAAGGAGATGGGTGATGACAACTAGGCAGCGACACTGGGCAGAAGCTTTTATCCCTGACTGCTCACCATCATCGCACGTTAGAGCTGTGACTCAGTTGCTAAGAGAGCAAGGCTATGAGGTAAGTGTCAATGATGAGGACATGTACATCTACTACATGGAACATCCGTTGCGCGAAACATTTAGCTACGACGATGATGTGCAGGGAGAAGATGACATAGAAGATCGTTGGTATGCAGGTAATCGCAATTGGATTGCCAGATTTATGATCAACCACATCGGTCAACAAACTCTCAGGTTACTCGATAGTAGGTTCGGAACTGAGAATAGTTCAGTCGGTAGTTATACAAAGATGCCATTCCCAAAGGAGAAGAAACATGACAACACCAATGCGTGATCACATCGGAGTTTATCAGTACATGCTCAAGCGTGCCGAGCGTTTGGATAGCTTTGCTGATGTGCTGTTCAAGAAGGTAATCGTCAAGACCTGCGTGTCTCTAAGCCGTAGCACAGGTAACAATCTCCATCGCAACAAGTGGTTCATCTTGTTGATGATGGTCGCAGAGAATCAGATCAACAATCGTCTGGGCTTCATTGCCTATCTTGAAACTCTGGCTCAACCACTAGCTAAGAATTATCATCTTGGCTATACTCGTCTGCGTTTTGCTTTGGATCTGATCAAGCTTGGCCCAGCCGCCAATGAGTCAACCAATCGTGATCATGTTGGTGAGACAGGTTTGACATACGTCAACTACAAGGGTGCAGCTAATCACTGGTATCCAATCTTCCAGCAGTGCCCCGAGCCTCACACTCAGGCTCAAGTGAGTTGGTTCCTAGCTTGGACTGAGAACTACAACATGATGTTTACTGACTGCGGTCACTTCGAGCGTCGTGGTTACGAGCAGACTCTGATGGGCAGCGAAGAGAACTGGGAACACAGGTCTAACGTATGTCGTACCTGCGCTCAAAGTTTGAATGAGAATGGTAGCCGCCTATCAAATCATAATGGGCAACTTATCCTGACTAAGTTTGCAGTAGAGGTTCACGGTCGTGGTAATCATGTCTACATATCTGACTCTCGTGTGCCCGGCCAGACTCAGCGTACACATGGCGGTCGTCAGATCTGGGTTGATGAGTTCTGGACTCCTTACGGTGATCTGCTTGCAGGTTATCACAGCTCTCGTCAGCGTGGGTTTACGGTGATTGATTCGCCTTGGTTCCAGCGCAACCGCAGAGCTTTTGGTATGGAGCTGGAGGTTCAGTGCCGTTCAGGAGATGTGCATGCCAAGCTGGGTAAGGTACATGAGGCTTTGAATCATGAGACCTTCGAGACAGGCGAGTACTGTTACTTCGAGCGTGACGGTTCAATCGGTGAGGGTTTCGAGATCGTTACCCAACCCGCTGGCCTCGACGTTCACACCGAAAGGATGGCTGCTTTCCTAAAGAATGGCAAACTCAAGATGGGTTTACGTTCTCATGAGGGTGGTGCTTGTGGTCTGCATATACATGTGGGTCGTGAGTTCTTAACGCAAGGTCAGATCTATAGAGTCCAAGCGTTCCTCAATGACGTTCGTAATGAATCGCTTATCCGTTCGATCGCTCGACGCTACGACAACGGTTACTGCAGATTCAAACCACATCTTGCCAAGTTCACAATACAAAACAAGCATAGCACTGAGCGTTACGAGGCTTTGAATGTAACCAACCCAGAGACTGTCGAGTTCCGTATCTTCCGCGGCTCATTGCGGTATGAGTCAGTGATGGCGGCACTTGAGTTTGTCAATGCGTTGTTGACATTCTGTACACCGGGCGAGGTATCACTTGTGGAGTTCACCGCTCTTGGTTTCAAGAAGTGGTTGGTTCGTCCACAGAATCGTATTGATACCAAGTATCTTCGCAGTTATCTAGCAGTCGAGGTGAATCATGATAACGAACGCGAACCTCTTGCAGCGTAAGTATAACTACCAACCTATCTTAGACAAAGGAAATAACCATGTGTATTCTTATTCATCAGCCAAAGGACTACTGTTTTTCTTCAGAACAACTGAGGGATTTCTTCTACAAAAATTCCGACGGGTTCGGCGCGATCGTTAACCACGGAGATGAGCGGGGAGTTAAGGTGTACAAGTCCATCGGTGGTATCAAAGAGATCGAAGACATGTACTACAACGACGTTGCTTGCTATGAGGCTATCATCCACTTCCGTATGAAGACTCACGGCCACATCGACCTAGAGAATTGCCATCCTTACGAAGTGTTGCCTAATGTATACATGGCTCACAACGGTATCCTAAGCTATGGCAATACGGCTGATCCAACTAAGTCTGACACTTGGCATTACATCAAAGACTTCATTAAGCCAATGCTTGAGCTGACACCAGATGCTTTGAATAATCCATACATCCGTGGATATCTCGGCGCACACATCGGTTCATCCAACAAGTTCGGCTTCATGGATCTTGACGGTAATGTTGCCATCATCAATCGCCATTCGGGTGTAGAGCATGACGGTGTATGGTATTCAAACACATACGCTTGGACACCTTGGAAGTTTGGTTATGGTGAACCGCCTCGCGCTTACAACTACGGTGGACATACAGCAATCACAACGACAGCGCCTTCCAAAAGTACCACCGGAAATCCTTATCACAGCGCAAGTCCAAAGTCCAAGAACCACTACGGCTCCAGTAAAAGCTGGCAACTCTGGAACGACTACGACGAAGAAGTCGCAGCATGGGAAGCGGAAGGATACCAAAGCCCATCGCTTGCAGACGGAAAGAAGACATCTGCTAACGAGCGCTATCAGCAGGCGTTAGAAGCAGATCGTCGTGATGCAAAGAGTAAGTCTCAGCGTAACCGAGTCAAGAAAGCTAAGGCTAAGAAGGCAGCCGCAGCTAAGAAAGCAGCAGACGAAAAGATGGCAGCTCAAGTAACGTCCTTAACTGGACATACTCCTTGGCGCATCAGTCACAAGGCATTGGTAAGTATCATTCGCTCAAGCTACAACGTAATGCAGCGCGATGATTACCACGGCATTGTGCGTTGGGTCAGCGAGAATCCAATGAAAGCATCTGCTATCTTATATGAAATGTATGGAGACGATGGCCCAGATTCCAAGTGGACATCCGAGATTATCAGCGATCGTGTCAATCAGGATCCCGAGTGGGGTGCTGATGCAATCGTAGACATGTGGGCTGAGAGCGAGGAAGCCTTACTTGAAATCGCAGAGATCGTTAAACCTAACTCATCTACAGGAGTACATAGCCATGTGCAGTAAGATACAACGAATCATCTCCCGCTTTGCCGAGGAACTAACTGATGACAAGAAGTTCTTAGAACATTGGATTCAGTATTGCAGTGCCGCTGAAGTTGTCAAGGATGTAAAGATCGATGAGCACACTGTGCGTAGTGAGCGCAGAGTTGTCCTGCACTTCGGTCGATCATCCAACAACATACAGCATCCAATCGTAGAAATCTCTAAAGAGTTGTTCCAAGAGATTCGAACAAAGCAATCACGAGCTGGTGGTGATTCCAAGTGGCGCACTCACTTACTAGCTAACCACATTCGGAAGGGAGGTGAGGCATCAGTAGCCGCTACAAATGCAGCAATCAAAACTTGGTTGACAGCTACAAGTCAGCAAGTACCTAGTCATAACATTGCATAAGGGGAAGTGATCATGGATAAACTAGCTTTATCGATGGCTCGTATCATCCGTAAGATCGTAGCTGCGCAGGTTCAGCGTGAGTTGTCAGAAAAGAAAGTAGGACGACCACGCAAGGTAGCTACCGTAGAAGAGAAGATCGTAAAGAGTAAAGTCAAAGTACGCAAGGAGCGCTCCGATAAGGGCACCAAGCGTAAGGGCAAAGCTCTGCGTAACATACGATTGGGTCAACTGAAACGTCAGTCTTCTTTGGCTGAGCAGATGGCTGAGTAAAAAAAAGCCCCGGGGTTCCGATCATGGAGTTCCGGGGCAAATCCCTGTGAAGGAGTAGGGTGCAGTTGAATGAACTGCAGAATTAGTTTACCTCATTCTCGGATTCTTGCAACCATTCCCACAAAGAATCCATCAAACTGTTCTGGCTGGGCTGGAGATATTCTGCCAGCTCACGCCTGAACTTCCACGCCTTGTGTTGGCTAAGTCCAACCTTGTCTCGTACATCTCGTACACTTTTACACAATATTGCATTGCGAAGTTGATAAGAGTCAAGACCGTATTTAGAGAGATGATCTTTAAGTTTCCCGCTTAACGCCTTTGCAACGAGGCGCTGCTCCTCGATCGTTCCGTGCAAATAAAAAGCATATAGCTGTTCATCTTCTGGTCGTCTGGATAGGAAGCTGAAGATCATCCCTGCCTGTGCATGTAGATCATACTGTGTCAACCTATCACTAGTGCTTTCATTGTCAGTTTTATTGGCAATGTAGGTAGCACTAGGTAGGCTGATGACAGAACTGTTCCTCATGCGAAAGGCAAAGGCCAGTGCTTGATCAGGAGACTTGAACATGCTAGTCTATTATTGCTTGATATCTTTCGGCGATAAGTCTGATAAGTTTTGGATTACGATACTCATAATGATCAGGTATACGAAGATTGACAACTGGCTTATCCTTTATGCCGTACTTGTGGACTAGCTGCACGATTCGTTCTGCATGCTCATTGTCAGCACACACAATCTCATCAGCCCAATCAAGTAGTTCTTGAGTGACAGGTACTAGGGCAAAGTCATAGATGCCGCAGCTCCTAGTATTGTAATTGAAAGGGGGTGCCGATAGGACTACCTGCATAGTCGGAGACCGCAACATGTTTGCCGAGCATACGGTTAGTACTCGCTTCGTCTCTCCCTGCCATACATTGTCATACGCTCTTGGCATTGCTCTTCTCCTTGTCTTGGTTTATCCAGCTAGGGGTTTTCTTCTCGGCGCAACTCGCGCACTTCCACCGCCTTGTCTTATTGCACTGCAACCAAATCCCCCCTGCAACTGGCCTCTCACTAGCGCAACTTGTACAGTACTTTCTCTCCATCAAATCTCCCAATTGTTTGCCTTGTAAACGTGGACAAAACCAGCTAGACTTACTTGACAGGTAAGCCAATCATCACACTCCATCTCGAAGTCCACCATCACATCGTGTAATCGAACGACTACAACCCACTCTCTGTTATCTTCCCGCATGAAGAGGGCAGGAAGCTTCCGATCGCTCCGTGCTTGTTCAAGTGTCTGAGTCCAGAACCTTTTGAAATCTCCGGGCTTAATAACTTTATAACGCTTTACCTCTGCCGCCCACTGCCCCATGCCTTTGATGTCATACCCACCTTCCCTTGTCTGGTCTAGGTTTCTTTCTAGTTTCAACATTGGCAACATCGGGCTAAGCTCATTGATCAACTCACGCTCGGCTGTCTTACCTTTGGCACGGCTGTTAATCGGCATCTTCTTCATCCCCAAATAGATCATCAGTCAGAGTAATAGGCACCTCTTGGTCATCCTTGTTACCCCAATTCAGGATGGTGCCGCCCCTCTGTACCCGCTTCCAGAACATGCTCTCCGAACTAATGCCAACCAGTTCGACCTCACCTTCTGTTGGATTCTTACGCAATACAAACCTAGTCTCTGGATGCTCACACCTACCACACTCCATCATCTCTGCTTTGAACTCAGGTGTACAGTCATAGCAATAACCTGTGTCGCGAGGACGTGGTGACTGACGCATTAAGTGAACCCAATCCTTGTACTGATCACGGCTTTGGAAACACATAGGCTTCCATGATGCACCACGATTTAGAACCTCACGAGGATTGCGCTCTCTTCTCTTCTGTAACTTAGGCTCCATAAGCTTTCTTTTCGAATCGTTCATCTGCACGTCTGGTTCGCCATACTTCTGCTTCCATCTCTATTGCGCGAAGATCGTAACGCAAACGCTCCTCTGCTTCTACTGCCTCCTGCAATCCATCAAGAAACTCAACGTACTCTTCTGATGAATATGCTTCTCTCTCTTGAGCAGCCGCTGTCTTAAAGCCTAGCCTGTCAGCCTCGCGCATTAGGATAGCGAACTTACTCTTTCGAAACTCTTCGATGTATGTGCGACGTGCTTTAGCTGATGCGTACTCTTTAATCTTTTCTCGGTACTCATGCATCAATCGCTCAATGTCTTGTGCCATCATCGTCCTCTGATTCTATATCTTCGAAGTCATAGTTGTCAAGGTCGTAGTCTTGCAACAAATAATCCAACACCTCGATTAAGTTATTGTCTCCCGTCTCTTTCCAGTTCTTGACTAGAGTAACTGCTCTGGTTATTAACTCAGCATACTCTTCGCAAGCAGCGGCTAGATCTTCGTAAGAGACCCCATGCTCCTCATCATTCCAAGGCACGGCACTCATACTCGCGTCCATCCCCACAACATCCAACTAGCAAGGGTAACAATCCACAATACAAGTGACACGTCTTCAAGAACTTGTCTGACTTTCTGGCTAAACATATTATCCTCTCTGTTTGATTTCATCAAGTGCTGCGCTAATAGTTTGATTCTTGTTTAAAATCTTGATGCATTCGTACCGCTCGATACCCTCTATCACAGTAGCAAATGTAGTTACCGCTTGATCAATAACATCATCATCTACGTCTGTGTCACACATTTCTTTTAGTACATGCTTAGCCATGCGTATTGCATGCTCTCTTGTGATTGCGGGTGGCAGGTAAAACATCACTTCACTCCTATCAATTCTTTATTCCATAGCTCCATGTAAGTTTTGCAGATTGCTGTCAATATGTACTCGCGCCTCTCAGCCTTGTCCATCTTGTTACCTTGATCGTACTCTGTGTGGCACACATAACAAAGCCACGCATGCATACCATCATGTGCCTTTAATCCTCTGCCCTTTCCATGCTCCAATAAATTGCTGTGTGCTGCGACAACCGTATCATCTTGATTGCCGCACATTACACAGGCTTGACCTCTTGCAATATCTAAAAGCTTTTTGTTTCTGAATGTCATGACTTCATCCAACTGATAAGATCATCTTTGTGCATCTCTATTCTGCCAATCAATCCGATGACATCATCAACTGGTGTATTCAATCGACGGAACTCGGTGCCTGATCTAATCCATATCAACACCTCATCTGCCCCGCCGATCTCTTCTATGAACTGCCTTGCATCTTCGAGAGTATCATAACAATTCTGAGTTCTCTCTTTGTGTAGATCTGATTTCGTGTAAGGAAAATTTCTTACTGTCGAGTTTGCATCTGACCCTGTATCTGTTCCCATTCTTCCTCCGTTACTGGGTGTGCATTTTGGAACAGCTCGCCTGACTCTGCTGCTTTGACTATCTCATTGATCAAGTCATCGATGTCATCTTGCGTGATCTCAATATCATCTAACACTCCATCGAAGCAACCATCGTGGAATACAATGGTCATCTCTTTAGTGGTGCCATCATCTTGTGGTACATTAACTTTGACATCTTTCATCGCATGAAGTCTCCGACGTAGTTAAGCGGGGTGGCATACTGACCGCTATGTTTATCCCAAGTAAGGTTCGTAGTACCTAGTTGACCTAGCCAACGAGACCGTATCTTCTGGATATGTATTTCGCTTGGTGCATGTGGGTTGCTTTTATCCCTATGCACAGCAATAATATTATCAGCTTTATTGAAAAAGTGTGCAGATCCGGCAACGTCATAGCCAGTAGGCACAGGGTACTTACCGTCCACGCCTTTCTGTAACTTGGTAGGGTGTGCCACTAGGAAGATGTGTACCCCCATGCTCCGGCAAAACCCACGCAGTTGTGCCAAGAACTCGGAGATGTACTCTGTCTCTGAGATACCTTCCTTCCTGTGGGTATGGGTGATCTCGTTATAGGGATCGATGATCAGACCCTTCATGCCATAGCGCTTGACTAATAGTTTCGCTTTTGCTAACAGTGACTCAAGGGTACGATCTTCTGGCAGGATGAACTTGAAGAATGTATTCACCCATTCCTTTGCCTCGTTGTATTCTTCCCGCGTCATCTTGTGCAACCTCTTACCTGCGTACTTCTCCATCAGCTTTGAGGCATGGAATGTAATGGGCTGATTCTCTGGTGAGCAAACTCCAGTAACCCAGAAGTGTTGGCGAGACATGTTCATCATCAGGGCATCAAGCCATTCAGACTTACCCATCCCCGGCACCCCTGTTACCAAAGTCCATTGCCCTTCCATTGGGCGATAGAACTCATCGACGTTTGTCCATCCTGTTGTGAGTCCGGCAGGTAATCCTTTCTCATAGATCTCATCAAGATCAACCGCCATATCATTCAGCTCGAAGATACCATCAACCGGATAGGGTTGTGCCTCTTGTATGATCTTGGCTAGTACTTCAGCCCCGTGTTCTACAAGTACGTCATTAGCATCTTTGCATCCTTCCGGCCACCGTACCGTATAGCACCGCTCTTTGCCCAAGCGACGTGCGAGTTCCTCTTCGAGTTTCCGACCCGGTGCATCGGCATCGATGGCAAGGATGAACTTCTCCACCGCATCGATCCTCTCATCTTCCACATCGAGGAACGCGAATTTCTGAGTGAGATTCTTCGACGTGGATGTCGGTGCCCCATCAGGTACAGATATTGCGTGACGAAAACCCGCAACCTCAAGAGCCAAAGCGTCAAACTCACCTTCCGTGATAATCGTACACTTTGGATCAATGTCGTCGTACTTGTACCAAGATCGTTCTGCTCCTGCTTCTTGAGTGAAGTACTTGTGCTTGTCTCTGTATTTGACATTGACAACCTTTCCATGCTTAACAAATGGGAATGCCAGACAACTAACCTCTGCTTCACGTTGAGGCATGTACTTCGTGGCAAGAGAGATTTGATTACGAGCAGCTACCTCAGGTGTAATACCTCTACCCTCTAGGTATTTGAGTGCCTCTTCATTGAGGAGTTGTGCTTTAAAGTTTGGAACTACCTTAGGTTTTTCTTGCACTATCTTCCTTCCGGTTATAGCTATTGGTTTCTTGAGTGCCCCTGACCAACCACAGTGCCAACAATTCCAGACACCATCATCGACATTCACATTCAAGCATGGATAATTCTTTTTCTTTCGCGTAGGTGAACACTGTGGACAGGTAGTTTTTATTTGCCCATGTGCCCCAGCTTTTACATAGATACCAACATCTGAAAAATTCATATACTCATTGAGAAAATTTTCTTGTTAGACGGTATAAACAACTATATGCTTTTAACTTTCTTTTGTCAACACTACCTGAATACTAGTTGAGAATTATTCTCATTAAAATTTCATGCAAAATAGAACCTAACCCCAGTTAAGGGGGTAAGTCCTTTTGTTAGAAGGATGGCAACTCGTTTATTCCCATGTGTTAGGGTTTTATCCGCTTCGTTCTGCCTGACTAGCGAGCATCGGGTCGATCAATGCCGGGCACGAAATATAGCACCAAAAAAAATATCATGCAACCCTTGTTTTTATGGCAACCTTGTCCGAAGTTTGTATACACATTACGGACTTGTCGGTACTTGTTAATAAAGTACTACGTTTTCATAACTAGATCTAGGAAGTTTCTGACATAATAGCTTTTAGTTATAGAAACCACGGACTTAATTAAAAAATATTATGTAGAAAATCCTTTACTACACCTAGAACCTGTGCAACAATACGTTTCCTTTTCAACGGAGGCTATGTGAGCAATACAATCTCAACCGCACCAGAAGTATTAAAGGGTATCCAAAGTGTCATGCACGCCTTCTCAGAGAAGGGCATCGGCAAGAACAGCAAGAACGAGTCACAAGGTTTCAAGTTCCGTGGCATCGATGAAGTTTTGAATCGTATGTCGCAGCACCTGACCGAAGCTGGCCTCGTCATCATCCCACAAATGATGAGCCGTGATGTAAGTGAGCGACAGAATAGCCGCGGCAATCCTTTGTTCTACGTTACCGTAACTATGGCATACACCATTCGTTCCGTCATCGATGGCAGCGAAGTAGTATGCGTTGTGCCCGGTGAAGCTATGGACTCAGGCGACAAGGCTACCAATAAGGCACTGTCAATCGCATACAAGTATATGGCTTTCCAGTTGTTCGCGATACCTATTGATGAAGATCCAGATAAAACTACCCATGAGTTGATGCCAAAAGCTAAGGCTAAGGTAGAGATGCTTAACGATGATGATGTATCAATCATCAAAGAACTAGTTGACAAAGCTGGAGAAGACGAGGATACTATCCTCAATGCCTTCAAAGTTATTACATGGCAAGAAATTCCGCGTGATAAGTTTGCTGTCATCGTAAGTAAGTTGCAAAAGAAAATCTCTTTACAAAACGAAGGAGTTAAGTAATGCCTCAGTACAACAACATTGCTATATTTAAAAACCTCAAAGCAGGGGACAACCCTAAGGCACCATCACATAACGTGACCATCGAGTTTGCAGATGGCACCAAATGGCGCGGTGGTCTGTGGCCTCGTACTTCTAAAGCAGGACTCCAGTATCTATCTGGCAACCTTGAACCTGACACTGGTGGTGGTGGCGCTCGTAACTCTGCCCAAGCTGCTGACGATGATCTAGTGGATTGGTAATGGTAGAGAAGATCAACCACGCGAAATTTGTGGATGTGGTCTATGAACTGATGAGAGCTGGGGACGAGGGCTTAACTTGTTTCCAGCTCGGTGAAGTAGCAAAGTGCAGCCACTACACAGCCCAACGCTTGATGCGTATGTTTCGTGCAAGAAAGCTAGTCCACATTTCTAAGTGGGCGCTTGATGCGAAGGGCAGAATAAACACTCCTGCTTATGCGTGGGGTATGGGGGAAGATGTGGTTCGAGTACCGCTTACAAGGTCTGAGATCCACCAAAGATATAAGCAACGAAAGAAGATTGCCAAAGGGCCAACTACCCGACAACGCAATGCTGCTATGAAGATACTGTTTTAGTTTCGACGCTGCCGGGGGACTCATCAATATGGCACATGTTGCCCCTCCGACTCGGCAGAGAGTAGTAAGTGGAGGGGGTAATACTTCCTACCAGTGCTTGCATTGGTCATAGTCAGTAACGTCAATGACAATGTGCCTCGGCGTGACCGCGGGAGAGACCGCCCTAACCTTGGAGATTTTATGCTCATCGATCGAAACCTAGTGCGGCAAAGAAACAAAGTCAACTTGACTGACATGCTTGCCAAAGTGGAAAAGACTACATATCATGACATGGGTGATGGACACACAACCTTCTGCTGCCTTCACATGAAGAACGGTTACAAGGTATGGGGTCAAAGCGCATGCGTAGATTCAAAGAACTTCAATCAAGCTATGGGTGAACAGATTGCTTACAAAGATGCTGTTGACAAGCTATGGCCTCTTGAGGGATACTTGCTTGCCGAAGAACTCTATAACGCAAAGACACTCCTGTGAACATAACTAACCTACACAATCTACCTGAAGCAATTGTCAACGCAGTAAAGAACGATCCTTACTCAGCGGGTGACAGTGATATCAGCGTTACTAAACTAATAGACTCACCTCAGATTCGTGTGCTTCGTAAGAAGTATTCGAGTGCTGTTGTTGAAGATGTAACAGAACGTATCTGGTCTCTGTTAGGTCAAGCAGTACACACCATCCTTGAACGCGCTGATCAGGGCGAGAACGTCATCGCTGAAGATCGTTTGTACGCTACGGTTGACGGATGGAAAGTATCAGGACAGTTTGATCGGTGTGATCTGCGCAACGGAATCCTTGACGATTACAAAGTAACTAGTACCTACAAGGTGCAGATGGATAGCCATGTGGAGTGGGAGCGTCAGCTTAACTGCTTGCGTTGGCTTGCCGTTACCAATGGGTACAAGGTTGAGAAGCTGCGTATTGTTGCCATCCTTCGTGATTGGCGCAAGGCAGAGGCTCTGCGTAATCCATCCTATCCACAGATGCCAGTGCATGTAATCGAGATCCCAGTTTGGGACTTGGGTGAAACGCATGAGTACATAAAGAATCGTGTATGGCGGCATCAGGTAGCAGAGGCGGGTGACGTACCTGAGTGTACAACTGCGGAGACTTGGTACACAGGAACAACATTTGCCTTGATGAAGAACGGTGGTAAACGAGCAGTCAAGATATATGAAAGGAAAGAAGATGCTGAACAAGGACTCGCTGACGGGTATTTTGTTGAAGAAAGGCGGGGTAGACATCGACGCTGCGAAGAGTATTGCGAAGTTGCAAACTTCTGCAAGCAGTGGCAATCTATCAGGGAAAGTTCTGCTGCTCCCATCGGGGAGGACGGTGGCGGTGATTGAAGCCACAGGTCGCGGGACATGGATCTGTCTTTATGATGCACCTCCTATGACCAACAATGAAATGCTTCAATCAACTAAGGCGCAAATGTATGACTCTCGTCAGATAGAACTTACAACAGAGTTCCTGATGAAGTACGGAGAGGAGATAGTATGGAACAAAAGCTAATGGACATTAACGACGCGGCTAAGTACGTCGGTCTAACACCGTTCACTGTGCGCAAGTTGGCGCGTACAGGACAGATCCCGGCTGCGAAGATTGGCAGGGCTTATAGATTCAGGCGCGAAGACATTGATGCGTACCTGAAAGAGCAGTACAAAACCCTTATGGAGAAACAAAATGGCTGAGGAAAAAGAGCTAGACTCAAAAGAACAGATGGATCATTGTGCCGCCCTAGTGCAAGCATGGATTGATTACAGCGTGAAAACACCAGAGCTAATGCTTGGCACCCAGCTTCGTGCATTCGGCGTATCGGCTGGCTTGTCTATGCGTATCTGTGGTTTGGAAGAGTCTGAAGTTGATGACGCAGTAGACCAGATGTCTAAGTTGATTCGTGAGATCTATAAGAACTCAGAAGATACTATTAGTGTGGGGGCTGTTCACTAATGCAGAACTGCCTCAAGTGTGGGACTAAGACCGCAGTCTATGACACGCGCTTGACGGATACCGGAGACCTGCGTCGCAAGCGTAAGTGTCCTGCTTGCAACTACAGATACACAACCATCGAGATGTTGGATGATACCAATGTACCTGTAAGGACTCCGAATCCTGAGCCACCCAAGGCTAAGGTGAAAGTTGGGAAGCCACAACCCAAAGAATCGGGAGGAAGTAAGAAACCCGCTCGTCTAATGTACGATGACGAAGAGGAAGATTATGGATTCTCGGATGCAGATGTGATGAGAGATCTAGGGATCGGGGGAATAAATTATGAATGAACGTCTTGAGAAGATGGTAGAGATGATGGATAAATCTACCATGCAGTTCATGTTGTTTGACAAGCAAGAGAAACAGATAGCACAAGTTATTGGATTGGCAGCAGATCTTATTGAGAAGCTTGAGCAACGAGATCAATTGATTGCTAAACTACGCAGCAAACTTGAGGATCTGGAAGCAAAAGTCTCTGCGCTAGAAGAGGTAGTATGATTCTGGATATGATCGTATGGGGGTTCTTCTCTGCCTTAGGGTGGATGGGTGCCAATTGGACAGTGGAGAAAATCAAAGGTGAGCCAACTGAACTACGGTGCGATCAGCCAGCAGCAAGTGGAAACACGAATAGCGTTCCAACTCAGGTTCGAAAAAGCTGTGAAGCTGAAGGCCAAGGATCGTAAGCTGCTATACAAAGAATGGAGACAGGAGATAGGAGATATTGCTGCTCGTGAGACTGCAATGTTTGTTGAATCTTTTTTAAGGGGTGACAACCCCAAGACTAGAGAGAGGCCAAAATGGTTCGTGAATCTCAATACGATAACGTCAACAACCCAGAGCATTACGCCTCAGGAAAAGTTGAATGTATCGATGCAATCGAGTCTGCTTTAACACCAGAAGAATTTCGTGGGTACCTTAAAGGTAACATCATGAAGTATGTCTGGCGTGAGCGTAAGAAGTCAGGCGTTGAATCGCTACGCAAAGCAGAGTGGTATCAAAAGCGCTTGATTAAATTTACTACTGAGAATAATATTGCACAGGCAACAAAGAAATATATTATGTCTCAAGCGAATCCAAGCGGTGAATGTAGTCGTCGTCCAGAGGTTAATATCCCTCGCAGTCTTATGAGAGATGATCCGTTCGATGCATACGAAAGAACTGATGGTATGTATCACCACCTGAAGATACAAGAGATTGATAAGTAAAGGAGCAGCAATGTCACAAATCGTGGAGGAGTTTTATGAAACAGCAAGATTGCACGGGGCGGGAGTATGGCAGGACGCTATGGAGGAAGCGAAGAATATGTCACACCTCGAACTTGCCACAGCCTACGCAGACGCGATCTCGCTTAACGCGTACTATGGAAAACTGGAGAATAAACTTAGCGCTGTTCCTAGACAGTTGTTCGATAAAATTAAAACAGCTCTTGGACAAATGAATGCAGATAAGTTATTGCATGACGCTGATCTAGCAATTGATCAGGGGTACAGTCTGAACAAAAATGTTTCTGTCCCTACTGCACCCCTTCTCAGCTTACTGTCTTACAACAAGTTGATGCTCAACGAATCATTCGACCCCTACGACAACATCACGGAGTCCTGATTTCAGAGCTTGCTCTACCACTTGCTTACGGTAGAAAGCTTCCATCTTGTTTGTACGATTACGAAGTTCGACCTTCCATTCATCGGAAGCCTTCGGATCTCGTTCAATAGCCGTAAGCGCCTGACGCATTTGCTTAATGGTATTTTCCTGAGACTGCAGAAGTCCTTGCAGTTTCGGGAAGTCAGGATACATCTTCTCCATCTCGCGTCGTTCAGCATCAGTTGTTTCCGGAGCAGACCAAGCCTTCCAAAGAGTGTTGACCTTAGCTCTAACCCTACGGTCAGCACCTTGATCAAACTTCTCACCCTCTGCCAACGCCTTGAACCTATCTGCAATTGGTATCGGTGTCTCTTTAGTTGTTTCAACGCCTTTGATCTTATTGATACCAAGACCAACAGCCTTGTAAACCTCAGAGAAAACACCCGGCAAGTAGCTATTGATCATGTGATCGACCATTGCTGGGTTGACATCGATTAGGCCGGGGGTGTAACGAGCGTTCTTCCCGCCGTTAGTCGCCGCAGCCAGACCTTGCATTGCCATCTTAGATACAGGGTTGACAGAGTTGAAGTGCATGTAAGCGTTCGACTCTTGCACGTTTGAGAATGGATTCTGTTCCCGATACATTGGGGCACCAAACCTGTTCTCATTCATGACCCACTCAGCAACTGGCACACCAGCACTTGGAGTTATGGTTTTGACCAGAGATCCAGCCAAGCTCTTTGACTCAGCGCCAGAACCAATTGGCGAGAATGCATCAAACGCAGCAGACAGGGTACGCATAGCAGCAGTACTCGCTGGCATGTAGCCGTTGAGTGTGTCGTATGCATACTGACCTGCGGCGGAGAACACGTTCCAACCATAGGCAACTGGGATGCTGCCACCGATAACACCGGGCATCCAAGTAAGCGAAGTGTTCTGCTTGTATGGTGCCACCATATCGATGGTATCAACGCCCGGACGCTCATCATCGTCATCGCTAAAGGCACGAGCCATCAACCTTGACAAGAAGCCAAGACCCATCCAGAAGCCAGCAACAGTAGCGAACCTACCGTAGTTGCCTTCCTTCAGATCTTTGAACAGACGAACTGTACCTTGGACAGCAGGGTTGAAGAACACATAAGCAGCACGCAGCTCACGGCTTGAACCCTTCAAGTTAAAGTTGACCGTCAGTTCTTTGGCGTAACGAGCAGCAAACTCTCTTGACTTGCCAGCCTCACGAAGAGTTTTGTAAACAGCAAGACGCGGAGCAATTTCAGTTGACATTGAAACAACATCCATAGCGTCAGCAAATGCCATGAACTTGTCTTTCGTCCAACCCCACGCACCATCGTCAGCTTTCTTCATCGCCTTGTTTAGTTTCTCAAGCGACAACTCCAAGCTATCACGATCGAGGAAGAAGGTTGCGCCACCGTCCTCGTAGAACTCATCGATCAACTTGGCATCTTCAGGAGACAAAGGATGCTTGGTTGTTATTCCGTCAATCCACTCACGGAAGCGACCGTCTTTAGCACCGCCGTAGTCTTTCAGCATGTAGCGTGTAGCAAGGAACGCGCTCGACTTGTACTCCTTAGCCATCTTCGCAGCAAGCTGGGCACCAACCTCTGGGTCAGCAGCCATGTTAGAGATAGCTGTTTGTATATCTCGAACCATATTGATTGGTATCCACGCTGGGTTCCAAGTAGTTACCATCTGGCTGAAGAATCTACCCCATGCACCCAAAGCCTCAAAGAATGCGCTGGACTTTTGCACATTCATGCCTGTGATTGCTTGGAAAAACTCCGCAGATCTTGCGTTGAATACCATGCTCACACTACGACCATTCACCTTAACCGTTACCTCTTGTGGATTTCTGGTTGTAGACTCAACGCTTGTGACGTATCCGTCAGGTGATAGTCTTGCACTCATGACAACTTGCTCGTTAATCATGCGTATGGCTTTTGCTGCTTCATCAGCGTACAAATCACGACGCTCTTCTGCCAGCCTGATGCGCTCGACAACTGCGGCTATAGCATCATCCGAGTCAATCTCGCCACGTTCCATCTGTTGCTTCAGACCAACCAAGAAGTTTCTACCTGCTTGCACCGTACCCTTATCAGTACCCAGAGCCTTCATTACTTTGTTGTCAAAGTTGAATGCTTCTACGTTGATACGCTTCTGTGTTTCGACAGGGTTGACTTCGATGTAAGTCTTGTCGGGGTTTTGCTCAAACATCTGCAAAATTGACTGAAGCACTTTGTTTTTCTGACCTCTAATGATTGTTGCAACGTAGGCATTCATTGTGTTTTGCAGTACATCAACAGCCTGTGTGCCTCGTCCTGTTGAGCGAATCACGTCAGAGCCACGAACATTAAAAGCGCGACCACCCAGTTCAGAGCCATCGTAACGATCGAGATCAGTTTCCTTATTGCCTGACAAGTTGACGTAGTTCTTGTAAGAAGTCTTGAGAGATTCATACTGGAACTTGGTGGTCAAGCCTGTTTGAAGCATATAGTTCAGCTTGCCGTTAGACATAGCATTTAGCTTGGCGCTTATCTTTTCCATTTCAGCAACAGCAGCTACATCCCATGCGCCTTTATTCCCAGTTTCTAGGATTTTCTGCGCATCCTTTGTAGTCATGCCGGAACCCTTAGTGTTCTTACCAGCGGTCATCTGGCTGATCACACCGTTACGTTCCTCTGCATGCTTAGCCATCAAGAACAAGTCAACATCTTCTATCGATAGACCCATCTCACCAAGCTTCTTCAAGCTCTTCAAGATTGGGTTCAGGTAGGTACGCTGATAGTCCTGAATGTAGTAGCCAGTTCTAGCTTCGTACTTGACCAGATCATCAATGACTGTGTTGTCTTTGCCAGCCATCATTAACTGTTGAGCAACTTCCCAGATTGGGAGGTACTGATTCTGGGCACCTTGGATTACCCAACGCTTGAATCTATTCCAACGAGAAGGATCATTGACATAATCTTTGATGTTGACGATGTTGTCAGGCCCGATGTACTGCAATGTCTCGCGGCCTTTTGCAACTTTGACAAAACCAAACTGCTTCATCAAGTCATGTGCTGCACTCAGTGTATCTGTTGTGACTGTGTTGAAGTCGCCATCAGTAATTGACTGAGCATCGCCCTTGATTGTGAAGACAGTCCAATCGCCAGTGATAGGGTTGAGTCGTGCGTATGCCTTGATCCTGCCATCGCGATAAGCGTAAGCCTCAACTGGCTGATCTTTTGCACGGTTGAACATGACTTCAGTTGGTGCGCCAGCAAGCGGAGAGATACCCTGATTCCGTGCGGCAGAACGGGCACCACTCAGAACAGCAGCCAACTCCTTATCACCGTTTCTGTCTATCCAAGCGGCAACATTCTCAAAGCCATTCTTCTTGAGCCAACGAGCTAGCTTACCAATCAGGCTATGGAATGCACCAGTATCACCAGCCGCAGCCATATCTGAGATTGCTTCTTCGATCGACTCAAGTTGACCCATAGGGGTGCCAGCTTGTTCGGCCTCGGTACGCAACTTGTCAGCAGCATCACGGACTTTCTTGTTCAAGCGATACTGATCGTTCAGGAACGTATCAAGTTGGCTACCCAAGAATGCGCGGATACCCCAATGTCCGTACAACTCATGGAACATTGTGAACTTGGCATCTTCTGCATCTTCATGGAAGTCAGACAGGATGTAGATATGTCCCGTCTTGGGATCAATCGCACCCTTGAATCCGACGTTACCGAAACGCTGAGTCAGTCGAGCCCGTACATCATCAGGCAACTGGTTCAGGTTTTGCACGACAGTGTAGTTTGGTGGGTTAGTCCACTTCGAGAACGCTGTCTCCAACGACTCAATGATGTTCAAGCCGGGGGTAACACCTGAGTGAGTGCCGCGACGGAACCTGATGCTCTCACTTGGGATGATGTCATTACCGTCATCGTCGTAGGTAACATCGATGTTGATCTCATCTGGCGACGCAGCATAGCCTGAGTCTTCGTCAGCACGAGCATCCATCAATTCACCGATGGTTTGACCCACATCGATACCGCGTTCCATTGCATCACGCACTGCTTCGTTAGCTTCGAATGCAGCTTGCAGCACAGCTTGGAGTTGGTTCTCTTCTGCTGTTGCAATTTCTTTACGGTAGTTCAGGTACAGCTCAGGCGACAAGTAACGCAGACTGTCGAGCTGGCTGTATATCGGTGAACGCATCTTCATTTCAAGATTGCGCTGCGACTCACGGAACTCACGGGCACGGAACTCTTGCCATGCATCCATCTCTGGCTTGGTCAAGAACTCAGTAAGCTGTGGCTCAAGATCAGGACGCGCTTGCAGTACAGCTTTGATGTCGCTCATCCATGCTCTTACCGGATCGTCTGTTATCTCCTTGATAAAGATGGCATCTTCTGCGTTCATCGCATCAGGGTTGCGCATCTCATTCAAAGTGTAGTTCAAGAACAGAGCATTTGGGAATGCATCTTGAATCATATTGAAGCCACCAACTTCGGTTGCGCTACGTTCTTTCAAACGATTACGCATCTCAGTCATTCTCTTCTTCCAGTTGTTGTAAGACACTTCTTCGCCAGCGGTTAACTGGACGATGCCTTTAACTGGTAGAGCTTCATACGACTTGAACCAAGCATGACGAGCCCACATCGATGAGTTCGGATACTTCTTAACCCAATCGTTTAGACGAGTATTGACTGAGATATTTCCAGCAACATCGATGTACTCTTTCTTGATGTCCATGCCAAGATCACGCATCTGATCATAGAGGTGCATCAAGCCGATGTCATTCTCGCGAATAGCCCTGACAGCTTCAGCGAATGTCATCTTCTCACGCTTCTTGACTTCGCCTGTCTCTTCGTCTATCTCGTCTTTGCCAGCCATAGCCTCAGCTAAACGACGTGCATCTGTGCGCTGCTGGTCATTGAGATCAAGCTCAGCCTGAATGCCTTCCATCTGAGGATAGACTTCTGGCTCGACCTTCGACACTTTCATTGCGTCAACTTGCTGGGCAGTGTCTTTCAACTGCTCTTGTACAAGCTGTGCCAATTCACCATCACGCACGTTACGCAGATCATTCTCAGCCTTACCAACTGTAGCTTCGATCTCTGTTTCGGGATAGCCAATCTGTGCCATCTCCTGACGAATCTTAGTCAACTGGTCTAAGCCTCGGTCTGTGCTATAGATCAAAGCACGAACTCGACCTGACATGATTGCTGCTTGTTCCTCAGCTAAACGGTCAGACTCTGTGCGTGCTTCTTCTGATGCGGCGCGTTTATTAAGAGCTTCTTGCTGAGCCTCGGCACCACCGTACATACCAGTTTCTGCCATCTG
>Ga0209742_10000370_pt1 | contig 24396 bp, 25 predicted proteins | sample DeeMarSeWOR38_10_FD_187462 | JGI IMG/M metagenome (GOLD analysis project Ga0209742, IMG submission 187462) | Marine sediment microbial communities from White Oak River estuary, North Carolina - WOR-3-8_10 (SPAdes) (version 2) | ecosystem: Environmental > Aquatic > Marine > Intertidal zone >... | reverse complement strand
AATTTATAAGTCAAAATCTATGCTGGCCATTTCTTTGGCCATCTTTCTTTCGGTATACCAATTGAAGAACTTAACGCCGATATAGGCACCACCGATCATGCCCAGGCCGAAAGACCAGCCGGAAATATCGCCGTTAGCAGTCCTGACGAAGAAAGCCCCGACATTACAGCCCAAGGCCAGCCTTGAACCGATACCCATCAGAGCGCCGCCGATTATGGCCCAGACTGCGAGTTCCCTGGTCGGCTTTTTCCATTTAAACTCGTTATTCATCAGGGCCATAACAGCTGCCCCGCCGATCAGGGCTACTGACATCCAGTCAGCAGGGTTTATAGCCGGACTGGGGATACCGTTCACCCAGCCAAAATAGATATTGTCCATGTTGTTCCAGCCCAGCTTCTGGGCCACCCAGCCAACCCATTGGGCCTCCTGGGTGGTGACATACCAGTAACCGGGATCAAACACCGTACCCTTGGCTGAGATCCCGAAATCAAAGCCGATGCGCTGCAGGATGGTGCCGGCATTCTTGACCCCGAACTTCATGCGCAGACCTTCAATGACAAACATCTGAAGGCCGCAGGCAATACCAAGGAAAAGACCGGCAATGGCGGTACGCTTGGAGGCAGTAATCATGGACCAGAACCCCCGTACATGGTCTGCAATGTTGGGACCTCGTCCTTCCCGGCTTTGCAGGTCCAGAACATATCGCTTCCGGGACCAGATAAAATAGACCACGACCAGCAAGGCGAGGGCCGGCAGCACCACGCCAATAAAAGTATTGCCCAAAAGAGCGCCAACCAGGGTCTCATCCTCAAAACCCAAAAGCTTGGCAAAGGTGATGACCGGCTGGTTCCAGACATAGCCTGCCAGATACTGATCGACCCAGCCGTCGGCCACGTTGATGGAACTGGGTAAATTTTTCGTCAATGCCGATTCGGCCCAGGAACTCGGAACCAGTTTATTGAACCAGCCGCCAAGATCGACAAAGGTTGACTGGGTAACGCTGATTGAAAGGATTACCAGCAGGGAGACCCCGTTGCCCTCACCCGCCTTATAAAGAGAACCGGAAGCACAGCCACCGGCAAAGACCATACCTACTCCAAAGATAATGCCGGCGATAACAGCATGAACGCTCCATGGGGCGGCATGAAAGGTGGACCAGCCCGTTGAGGCCACCAGGGAAGAAGTTATGGAAAACAGGACCGTGGCGATCATGATGCCGACCACCATTCTCGGCACTCCGACTGCAAAAAGATCCCGGAAGGCTGAAGCAAAGCAGAACCTGCCGTACTGCAAGCACATACCGTATATAAATCCAAACCACAGATAGGCGGAAAGATAAATATAGTATTCATGCATGGCATAGGTTCCTACACTTATCAAAGCAAAGAAACCGATAATTCCCAGGGTCCAGAGAACATTCCTGCGGGGAACATCCATTACCGCTTCGCGGTCTACTCCACAGCAGTCAGGTTGTGCTAAAGTTTTTCCTTGAGTTACTATGGCTTCCACCTGCCACCTCCTTTTTTTCCAGTTTTCAATTTATCTTTTTGCAGCCTAAGCACATGTTGCGACTTTCTGAAACTCTAACTAACCTTAGCAATGTTCGTGCCACATTGTGGTACATTGTCTTTTTGCATCCGGCTGGAGATATTCAGAATATCACAAAACCACACCAAAACTGGCTGTATGCATTTCGGTAAACTTTTGCCTGACAATTTTGGTCTTCAAGATAGAAGGGAGATGTGCGCGGAAGTTGTCCCATTTGGGCCAGGACAAAAAGGCGCTTTGTCCCATTTGGGACAATGTGACAGAATAAGACGAGCTGAAGAACAACTGAATGGGAAATGATTATGGATTACAAAGAATCAAAAACCGCAACAAAGGTTTGAAAGCGGAAGACCTTGGATGTTTCGGCAAATTGGCCGATCAGGCGGCCTGACGGGTATTTATTCAAAAATTGTGGTGGAATGTTGTTGACCGGTTTATCTGATATGATTACCAGGGGCAGTTTTGCATCAGCATAGATCCTATTCTTATAATAGGCCGGCTGCGCAAGTTCCCAGGTAAAACGCATTGAAGTCTTTTCTGCCCTCTGAAATCCTTCAACAGATTTCCAGGCCTGCTCCTGATAGATGATTTTATTGGTATAGAGATCAAGGATGGGAACAGCAACAGATGTATTGGCAACGGATCGCGCCTGGGGAAGACAAAACACCTCAACAGCATCAGTCTGAAGAGTATTTAGAAAACTGCCTGCGTGTTTCAGGTTTGACATGCTGAGCCCTGCAAGGAAAGGCCGATAGACCCAGATGGAGATCACAAGAGACCACATAACGGCACAGTAAACGATATACCTCCTGACCCTGGCATGGTTTATCACCTGCAGACCGTAGGCTGCTGTCAAGACAAAAAACGGCAGCAGGGGCAGCAGATAGCGCAGCCTTTTCAGTTCCAGAAAAAAGGCCAGACCGGCAAACCAGGCAATAATAAATATATTTTTCTCACGTCTGATCAGTGCACGGTAACAGCCCAGCAGTACAGCCATTATTATATAAGGATGTGACTGGAAGAAAATTGCAGCGGTATACCCTTCCTGCCATTTTTTTAAGCCGGACAACTGGTAGGTGCGCAGTAAAGTGATCTGCTGCATGATCACATCGCCTTTCCAGTAAAAAATGACACCCATCATCATGCCTGTAAGGATTGCCACAACCAACACACGCTTCAGTATAGTCCAGGGACGCGAATCCAGCCTTATCAGGGTAATAATGCCAAGAATACCCAGCATCGGCCAGGTTGAATACTTGCTTAAGAGGGCCAGGATAATTGCCAGACTGGAGGCAAGCAGCCAGAGAAAACCACCCCGCTCTAAGGCGCACAAAAATAACCACACTGACAGCAGTAGAAAAAAAATGGTGTGAACATCAACCAACATGAGGGACGCCTGGGTAAGAAGATAGGGTGATGCCAGCATGAGCATACCGGCAAGAAAGCCTGTTGGCCGGTCCCACAGCAGCCTGCCGGTAGAATATGTGATCACCGGGATGAAGCCGAATAACAGCAGGTTGAAAAACGCTATTACCTCTTTGGTTTCTCCGAACATTTTGAAAAGAATACCATAGATCAATGGGACAAGCGGCAGGTCCGTCCATGACGATACCTCGTGCCCCCATCCCCTCAAAAATGCAGTAATACCATATATCTTCAGATACTTTGCCTGGAGAAAATATCTGGCTGTGTCCAACAGATATTCAGGACTGCTCAGAAACGGCATGACGCTGAGAACAGAAAGGATAAAAAGTAAAGCTGCCGGGTACCTTTCAGGCAGATTCGAGTTCGACAGAGGTAAGGCTAAAAGTACTGCCATTGACAAGAGCAGAAAAACCCCGGCCGGCCCCTTTTCACCAAATACCCAACGCCAGCTCGTCAGGGTGCTCATATCCAGGAAACGGCAGATATACTGCAGGGGAAAAGTCAGCAGCGTTAAAAACAAAATAAGCAGGAGCCACTCTGTTCTTGATAATCGTAACAAGATTCTATGCCTTTCTCTGTCAGCTAAATCTGCAGCCCTTTTCCTTTTCAAGTTGCAGTCAATTTTAACATGGTACCATGAACAACACTTTTTTGTATGTGGCATTTTCCTTGCAACAACAATGCCATGTACATGTAATGAAATGGTCGCCTGCCGACTGTCTGCGGCTTATGCGTTGACCTCACCCTATATTATTGAAGGCGGCCTGAAAGAGAAAGTTGTCCCAAATGGGACAGTCTGGTAAGATTAAAGCAGATGGAAGAACTTTATTCGCTACCACAGAGCATTTTTTCAAAAGCGTTTCTGCTGAATTATCATATCGGTGAGGAAATTCTGGTTGGGCTCCTGTGCCTGATCATTGCAGTCCGGGCATTCAGGAGCAGCGGAGCTGCAGCTAATGCTAATCCTGTCAAAGGAAGCAGGATCTTCCTGGTGGGGGCCAGCTTTCTCATTCTTGGCAGCAGCAGCCTGATCCATGCCCTGATCCATGCTTTTAACGCCAACCTTAATCTCCTTTACCAGACCCTTATGGGCTACAGCCTCGGGCTATTCATCCTCATTATCGCCATCTCGGTTGAAAACCCCCGCAGCAAAGTAGCGCTGCCGCTGCTCTACATGCCGCTGCTTGGACTGCTGCATCCGGCGGTCTATGAAAAATTCCCCCTTTTCGGACAGTTCAGGCCGCTGGTCTGGATTCTGGTCGCCTATCTTTCCGGCATAGTCTGTATGCTGTATATTGGTACCTTTTACCGGCGCAGGAGCAAACGTTTTCTTTTTTCTGCCCTGGGCCATCTGATCATCTGTCTAGGCGCAATTTTTCTCTTCTTTCCGGCGCCGATCGGATCAACTGTCTGGCTGCACGGCCATATTATGCGGCCGCTTGGTTTTGCCATCCTGCTTTTCAGCATGAGCCGCGAGGAGTTATTTAAAATGGAAGGGTCGATACTTTACAGGGCCCTGGCTGCCTTTTCCATTCTTGCGGCAATTCCCCTGCTCTTTTTCGGGACCTTTGTTTTTTACGATAATATCGCGCCGGTCACCATCATCGGCCGCAGGTTCATAATTTTTCTGCTGCTGCTGATTACGCTTATCTCCGGCCTCCTGTTTGGGCTTGGCATGATCATCAGGCTGGTACGGCCCATACTGCAGCTGAAAAACTCAGTGGACGGCATGGTCGGAGAGGGTTTAGTCACACGAATCCCCGTACAGGGCAATGATGAGATCAGTGAGCTTTCCTTGGCCTTTAACGCCATGCTCAGCAGACTGGACAATGCCATTGAAGAACAGGAAAGAATGTGCCGCCTGGCTGCCACCGGTGAGCTAGCAGCAACCCTGGCCCATGAAATTAAAAATCCTCTCAATGCCATAGGCGGCGCAGCAAGCTATATTGCCAAAAATACCAAGGGCAGCCTGGCCAGGGAATTCGTATCAATTATTACCAGTGAAGTGGCACGCATAAACAAATTGACCACCACTCTGCTCAGCTTTTCAAAAACCGCTACCCCAAACCCGGAATTGAATGACCTGAATAAGGTGGTCAATGAATCACTCATCCTGTTGAGCAAAGAAGCCATTGATCTGCAGATCACCGTAAAAGAAGAGCTGGCAGAAGATCTGCCGTTGGTAAGTTTTGACTACAACCAGATCAAACAGGTCATCCTTAACCTGTTGATCAATGCCCATGATGCAGTCGGTGAAAAAGGAGAAATCACGATTAAAACCTGGCATAAGGGAAACAGGATTTGCCTGGGTGTCACAGATAACGGCAGCGGCATATCACCTGAGATTATCCATAATATCTTTAACCCGTTTTTCACCACAAAAACACGGGGTACCGGGCTCGGTCTGGCCATATCAAAAAGAATTGCCAAAGAACACGGCGGTGATCTCACCGTTGAAAGTTCGCCGGGCAAGGGCAGCTCATTCACCCTGGAGCTTTTGGATCGGAGATAAAAATATGATTCGAACAATTCTTATTGTTGATGATGAAATAAATACCCTTAAAGTGCTGACCGCCGCCCTGACAGACAGCAGAACCAATGTCGAAACAGCGCGGTCAGGAGAAGAGGCACTGGAGTTAATCAAAACAGCAAAATACGACCTGGTTATTTCCGACTTTAAAATGGAAGGCATGAGTGGCGAAGATCTGCTGGAAAAAACCAAGACACTTTTCCCCGATCTGCCATTCATCCTGCTTACAGCCCATGGCACCATAGAACTGGCCGTTAATGCAATGCGTAAAGGTGCATACACCTACCTGACAAAGCCGGTGAATGTCAATCTGCTCGAAACCATCATCAGTGATGTTCTTGTAAAAGGCAAACCCAAAGTCATCGAGGCTGATGCAAACATGTTCCGGTATCTCAACATAATCGGCAAGACCCCTGCCATGCAGGAGGTGTTTTCACTCATCAGAAGGGTAAGCAAAACAGACGCCAACATATTGGTCCTGGGCGAGTCCGGCACCGGGAAAGAGCTTGTGGCGCGTGCCATTCACTACACCTCCCTGCGCGCCGATAAACCATTTATACCGATCGATTGTACGACAATTCCTGCCGAACTCATGGAAAGTGAACTGTTCGGCTATGAAAAGGGGGCATTCACATGCGCGGATGAAAAAAAACTTGGCCTGATCGAGATGGCCCAGGGCGGCACAACCTTTTTTGATGAGATCGGGGATCTGGATTTTGCCCTGCAGAAAAAGCTGCTCCGTTTTCTGCAGGAAAAGGAAATACGCAGGATTGCCGGCAAAAAAAAGATCACCGTTGATGTCAGGGTGCTTTCCGCGACAAACAGAGATATCGATGTCTCGCTGGCAAACAATGAATTTCGCTCAGACCTGTTTTACAGGCTCAACGTCATAACGATCCGGATCCCTCCCCTTCGGGAGCGTTTAGATGATATCCCCCTGCTGGCAGACCATTACCTCTCACATTTTCGGGAAAAAAACAAAAAGGCCATCCGGGAGATTGACCAGGATGCGATGAATGCCTTATTGAATTACGATTGGCCCGGCAATGTGCGTGAGCTGGAAAATGTCATGGAACGGGCCGTTATTCTCTGTCCCTATGACACCATAAACCTTGAATGTCTGCCCAGAAAAATGAATATCTCTGCCCAGGTCGAGTATCCTGAGGCCAGGGGGCTCAATCTGCCTGAATTGGAAAAAAGGACTATTATCAGGGCTCTTGACAAAACTTCATGGAACCAGTCCAAGGCTGCCGGACTGCTTGGTATAAGCCGCAAGCAGCTGCGTACCAAGATGAAAAATCATGGCCTTCTCCCTGATGCTGGTTAGGACTTCGTACTATTATACGTGTCTGGCCCCTATTTTATTTTGACCACCAAGTATGCCACGATCCAATTCAAAATACTCTTCGCTTAAACTTCCTCGCCCTTATTACACCCTCTGATGTAACAGTATCTGTGGCGCAAATAATTTCTGGCAGGCTTATTGATAATGATTATTATTTATTAAAAGATATTAAAAATGTTTCAGAATAGTAATTCTGCAGCTTTTAGTTATAACAGATATGGAGGTAAAATCATGGAAACCCCAACACATCATCATACTGATTTCCAGTGGTCAGCTTCTGAACTTTTCATGGCTTTTCTGGCTGGGGTTGTCGTAGTAGGCGGCCTCTGGCTTTTTGCAGGACTCCTAATCATGTTATTTATGTTATAAAAAATGGAGTCTGCCTTACATTATTGAAAAATTTTTAAACCTGAAAATAAAAGGCTGTGGTTTATGGACTGCAGCCTTTTTTTGTTAACTGTACGGCCTGTTTTAAGTTGACAGATGAAAGGGTGACGGGTTTTCTTTATTGAAATATTATAGTTATAGCTGCGTCAAATTCAACCTGAATCAAAGAGGAGATCATCATGCTTCAGTTTCAGATAGACGAGGAACGCTGCATCCAGTGCGGCGAATGCGCTGAAGATTGCCCATCCGGGGTCATCAGCCTGGAAGAGTACCCAAAAATCACCGATGAGGAGGGTTGTATCAGGTGCCAGCACTGTCTGGCTGTCTGTCCTAGCGGCGCAGTCTCGATCCTTGGCATAAATCCCGATGAAAGTATTTCTCTGGAGGGTAATATGCCCGATCCTGCCAGGCTGGAAACACTGATCAAGGGCCGCAGATCGGTCCGCCGGTACAGCGGCAGGGACCTGGATCCGCTACTGATAGACGAACTTCTGGATATTGCCTGGCATGGACCTACGGGCGTAAACGCCCAGTCTGTGCTTTTCACCGTGGTCAGGGCAAGTAAGGTCATGAATGGACTCCGTCATGAGATCATGTCCGGGCTCGTTCGACTGAAGGATGAAGGTAAGCTGCCACCAGGGTTTGCCGGTCAGTATATTGGCGGTGCGGTCAAGGCGTGGCAGAAGGACGGTACGGATATCATATTCAGGGGTGCACCGCACCTGCTCATTACCAGTGCCCCGAAAGGCTCGCCCTGCCCGGTCCAGGACACGCACATCGCCCTGACCACTTTCCAGCTCATGGCGCATGCCCGCGGTGTCGGTACGGTCTGGGACGGCATGTTCATGATGGCCATGGAACTTCTGCCCGACCTGGGCGCCAGGCTCGGCATTCCAGCAGATCACCTGGTGGGATATGCCATGGCTTTTGGTGAACCTGAAGTGGAATACCACCGCACTGTGCAGCGCGGCAAAGCCTTGGTCAATGTCGTGAAGTGAGAAGGCATGAGAAAGAAGGGTCCCAGTGGTTGAGGGACCCTTGATAAAAATCTTAAAGCTTTCATTTAACCCAGGAAAAACTCCGACAAGTCAGAACGGCTGTTATACAGTTGGGCAAATGATCAAGAAAAAATATGATACGAAAGGATTGGATTTTTAAATCAGGTCAACTCATCCCCGAGTTCATCGAACCTGCAGCACAGACGCAGAAATTCATCCTCAAAGCTTGTCTCAACCTTATAGGGCAGAGTTTTGAAGAGATCTATCATAAACGTGTTGTTGGGTGCGGTATAGGCAACCAGTCCTGAGATCCCGTGCTCGCGCGCAGCTGCTGCCAGTTTGCGAAGAAATATCTTACCCAGCCCCTTTCCCTGAAAATCCCCGGTTACCGTAAATGCAACTTCTGCCAGATTCGATTCCAGCAGCAAAAGATATTCCCCTACTGCAACTACCCTGTCAAAGCCGGACTCCCCGACCACACCGATAAGGGTCAGGTCCTTGATATAGTCGACCTGGGATATGGCCTCTACATCAGAGGCAGTAAAGCTGCTTTTTGCGTGAAAAAAACGCTGCATGACGTCTTCCTTGTCCAGGTTGTAATAATGTTCCCGGATCCTTCGCGCATCAACCGGCTTGGCCGGGCGTATGGTTACGATCTGGCCGTCGACCTCGACAGTATCCTCCAGGTTGACGGGATAAATGGACCGGACTGCCTCTCCCATGTTGCGCCCACTGCTGATCAAACCCTCTTCCTGCGCCGCAAAGAAAAGTTCATCCCGAAAATCAGGATGGGCCAGACTGATCATGGCTATCACTCTTTCCTGCAGGTTCTTGCCGAACAGGTTGACTACGCCAAACTCCGTGGCGATGTACTGGACGCTGCCGCGCGGCACAACCACAGCCTCATGCTGCATGAAAGGGATGATATTGCTCTTTTTGCCATCAGATGTTGTGGAAGGGAGCATGAGGATGGATTTGCCGCCCTGGGCCCGGCGGGCTCCCTGGACGAAATCCATTATACCGCTTACCCCGGCAAAATGTGTCTGGGCCGAAGCTTCGGCTGCAACCTGGCCTGTTAGGTCGATGACCTTTGCCACATTCATGGAAACCATGCGGTTATGGCTTGCGATAATATGGGGATTGTTGACATAATCCGATGGGTGAAACTCTATGGCAGGGTTGTTGTGCAGGAACTCATAAAGTTCCTTGTTTCCCAGGGCGGCTGAAGCCACCAGCTTGCCTTCATTGAGCCCCTTTCGGCGATTGTTGATGACACCAAGGGCATAGAGCTTCAGGATATCATTGGTAAGATACTGGGAATGAAACCCGAGATCGTTTTTCTGTTGCAAAGCCTGAACGGTTGCCTGGGAGGCTGCATCAAGACCCACCTGCAATGTTGAGCCATCACTTATCAGGCGCGAGATCTGGCGCCCGATCATGGTGTATACCTCGGAGGGCTCTGTCTGTTCCACCGTTATCAGGTCTTCTTCATGTTCAACAATGACATCCACATCATTTACATGAATAAAACTCTGGCCCATTATACGCGGCATGCTGGGGTTGACCTGGGCAATCACCATGTCAGCCGACTTGGCTGCCGCCAGGGTGACATCAACCGAGATTCCCAAACTCATCCAGCCAAAATCATCAGGCGGTGATACCTGGATCAGGGCCACGTTGATCGGTAGTTTACGGCTCTTGAACAGGACGGGGACTTCCGACATGTTCATGGGAGTGACAAAACGCAGATTCTCCCTGAAAAAATGCTGGGAACCGGTGGTGCCCAGGTAGATATGCCTAATACTGAAGCCCGAATCCGCGCTTTTGTTGACGATCTCGGTCAGAGGCGCGCTTTCCCGGCTCAGCATGCGCACAATCTCAAGGCCGGTGAACAGGCGGGAATGTTCGGACAGGGTCCGCACCAGTTTCTGCGGTTCACCGCAGGCAGAGCCGATAAATACCCGCTGTCCGGATTTGATCATGCGAATTGCGTTGGCAGAACCACATTTTTTTTCAATATAGCCATCCACCCAGTACTGATCTTTTGCCATAATCAAACACCCGGGGTTGCCCCCTATATCAGTTATAAAGAAAAAATGCAGCCGCTTCCTGCTGCCAGGCATAATATAATGCAGTTCCCCATCCAGGCAAGCAAAGGTGGTTAAGGAAAGGAGAGAAAAAATGAAGCTGGATGCCAGCAAACTGCTGACAGCTCGTATCAGTAAGAAGGGTACCAGGTAATCATGATGCTGTAGAGCACCATCAGTATGAGCAGGAAAACGGTTAAGAGCCAGCCTTTTATTTTAGTTTTTCGATCGCAGACCCGCCTTTTAATTCCGTAGTCTTTATAATTCAGTTCACCAGCCTTGAATTTTTCATGGGCTTTTCTGGCAAAGTCATTCACCCAGTAGGGTGTGGAGCCATTTGCCAGGTAATCCTTGAAAAGAATATCCAATCTGGTTTCTGAAATTGGCTGGTTGAACCAATACTGGTGGGCGATGCGGAATAGCTCGTACTCGGAGATCTGCAGTATTGCTGAAATGAAGCCGATTAGCTTCGTTTCATCATCAATTAAAAAATCCAATCTGCATGCTGATATGGTCGGCATCGTTCCAAATTCCTGCTGATGCTTTCTAAAAAAACTAATATAAGCATTATATGGGTCAAGATCAAAGATTACAGGTGAAATAATTGAGCTCATGACAAAAAAAATTTTTGGTAAAAAATCCACTTGTAAAATAGACATCTTCCTTATATTTTTTTCTTATTTCCTTTCACCTATATCCGGTTGTATGCTTACCACCAAAATTCTGCAGTGAGGAAAAGCCATGGAGACTCAATTTTTCCCCCAGCAAAAAATGATCTTCACCAAGCACCCTACATTCGATAATGTCAAGTCTGCGATCTTCATCACCGGCAAGGAGTCAAATATGACCAGTGTCTGCCTGATTGAGATCGCTCCAGGATCCGAAACCCCTATCCATACCCATGAAGAACAGGCTGATTCGATCTTCGTGGTTCAGGGAAAGGGGGAGACCTATGTCAATGGCAGCTGGCAACCGATAGAACCCGGCGACTATCTCTATATCCCGGCGCAGGGAGAACATGGCACCCGCAACACCGGAACCGAACCCCTGCGCCTTTTTGTGCATCGCAGCCCGCCACTGGTGTAAGAAAAACAAAAACCGCAGCTTTTTGCATGCCGCGGTTTTCCCATAAAATGTCGGCTTATACGCCTTACATTATGATATGTATTGCTCAGATTATGCTGTCGGTCTGACTTCCTCAACTTTAATGGACTCAACTGACGAGCATGATGTCATCATTTCACAGAGTCGGTCATCAACCTCTGTCATCAGTATGTGCAGCTCTTCAATATGAGGGAGAACTTTATACTTATCAATAGACCCCACCCTATCGAATTTATTGGATAACTCATGGAGCCTGGTGCTCCAGTATTCCAACTCCTCAGCCAAGCTTGAACAATATTCTCTTTTTGCCATGATAAACCTCCTGTCGGCTGAGCGTCGACTGATATAATTTTGATACCTTCTTTACGGACAATTGACATGCTCAACTGCCATGAAAATATTTTGTCTTATATAAAAAATATAAGAATGATTCTTAGGTGCACAATGATTAAAAAAAACAGAGCCGCGCGTAAATGCTTCCAGCGCAGCTGGGGGATATTGATCGGCGGGATTTTGATTTTACTGATATATATTTTTTAAAAAACATTCTGCATTTATAAATCAAGAAATCCTTCCGGTGCCAGGCTTGTGGCCAGCATCACCATATTAATACCAGCATGCTCCTTCCAGCTGCTGTTTTCGCGGTTGTCCTGCTCGAGCCAGAAATCTTCAATCTGCTCCTGGAGTGGCAGATAGTGTTTTAAGGCTTCCAGTAATGAATTCAGGCGGGATTCGTTCCTGAAAAAATCAGGTTTACCGGAAACAACCTCTTCTATCCTCCCAATTCCCTGCAAACCTATTGCCAGACCGAGTTCCCGGAAGGCAAGCCGGTAATCTGCAGAAAGGTGCATGGAGTTGTCACGTGCGTATATTGACAGACCGACCACGGCTGCGTCAAGCATGTCCTGCAGCAATCCGGGAATAGGTATCCGGACCCCTGTGCTCTGCAGCTGCGCCAGACGACAGGTATCGGCCAGCAAGCCGCCCAGGCCGAGAGGATCAGGCGTTGTCCAGTTGACTCCCCGGCACATTTCAGTCAGGTCAATTATTCCGGCATCAAGGGGATGGGAATTCAATTCCTGCGGCCCGCCAATCTGCTCACGGATCTCAATGCATGTGATCAGGCCGTCCAAAGAATCATGATGTCCCATTGAAGAGACCTGAGGCCTGGACAGATCAATGCTCATCTTCCAATACATACGCTTGGTTCCGTCTCCTGCAGTGTAACTGAAAGCGCTGTGAGCCCGCTCGGCGAGTTCCCTGGCCCAGGCAGAATAAGCCTGGTTGTGGATGACTCTGCTGACACGGCAGAGAGCGTGCATCCATTTGGTCAGGTAATGAAAATATTGCCCATCGCGTTCCCATTCCAGCTTTTCATCAAACGGTTCATCCGGCTGCCTTTCCGGTAATTTTTTCCCGATCCGTAACCCACCGGCAGTAGGATGCAGCCTGCCCTCCCGCTCATCAAGACCGCTGATCCAGCCGTGCCGGGGATCATCTTCCCGATGCCGGCCGAGAATTTCATGCACTTGATCCACAAGACCTAAAGCCAAATGCAGGTACTCTTCTCTGCTGCTCTGTCTATAGAGGGTAAGATAATTGCAGACGGCAAAGGCGTCAGTCCACAAATACCGGTGCACTGCTCCTGCTCCTGCAGTCAGCAGGCCGGTACTGCTGCGGAATTCCCCCATTATTTCCTGGACAATATTTTCTTCTGACATGGCTCACCCAAAAGAACAGTTTTATTATTTTGCTGCAAACGTTAAATGAGAAGAAAAAAGCACATTTAACTATCAGATGTCAAAAATAAATCAGCTTCCCACCCTTCAATCCTGATCCTTAATGGTTCGAAGTTTTTGATTCACGCTGCAGGGCAACGGTGGCCAGGGTGACGACTGCGACGCCAGGCAAAATTGCCGCCGGCGGTAATTCCTTGCCGAGGCCCCAATTGATCAGCAACACAAAGGCCGGATAAAAATAGCTGTAGGCCATCACCCGTGTGGGCCCCAGATACAGGGTGGAGATATGGGTCAGGTAAAAGGTTATAATAGTTGAAAAAACAGCCAGGTAGACGATACCGATCCATATCCTTGCTTCAACAACCTGCCAGTCGACCGTTTGCAGTCCTGAAAATGACAGGAGCAGCAGCCAGACGGTGCCGGTAACCAATACCCAGAACGTCATAACCACCATGGATTCCTGTTTATGCATCCGTTTCACCAAGGGGGTGTAGGCTGCCATCATGAAACAGCCGGCCAGAAAGAGAAGGTCACCGTAATTCACCTTTAGGCCCAGAAGCCGGTTTAAATCACCCCGGAAAATAACCCAGACAGCCCCGGTCATGCCGAAAACAAGGGCCCAAAGACGGCCGCGTCCCAGACGTTCCTTAAGAAAAATCGCACTATATATCCCTGAAATGCCGGGCACCAGGGTAAAAATGACGCTGGTATTCAAGGCGTTTGTGTAGCGCAGCGATTCAAACATGCACCAGAAGAAACCTACGGTGCTGGCGCTGATAAGAGAGTACCCCAAAAGCCGCCTGACCGGAGGTATGGAAAAACCATGATGCATCACAACAATTGGGGCCAGGCAGAGCACGGCCACCACATAGCGGACAAGCAGCAGCACTGATGGTTCAAGGCCATGGGTAATTGCCTCCCCAACGGTAAAGGAGCTGGACACAATGATCGATGCGACGAGCATCAGGGAGTGTACACTCCATAAGGGCAGTTGGGTATTCAGGTAATTTGGTTTCTCGATTTTTGACATGGAGGCACAGGATACCCGGCACGAAAAAATATTGGAAGGGGAAAGGAACCGGATTTTTTAAATTTAAAATGTCGAGTGAGAAATGAAAAATAAGGTATCTGGACCACATGTTGGTGACCGGAGACTATAAGCTGAAAGATTAAAACTCTCTTGACTTATATCAATGAACCTTTATGGCCGATTCAGTAAACTCCTTTTAATGAAGCGACAACCCTCTAATAAACAAAGGTAACACTATGAGTGCAAAAAATAACAACAGGAATCAGACTTACAACGTACTGCCCGGCACCAAAATGGGCCTGCTTAGCATTGATTACCTGGAAAAACTGACCGGTATCGCCCGAAAGCATAATATCCCCTTTTTCAAGATAACCTCGGCCCAGCGTCTGGCCATCGTAGGACATGAGCCCGAGACAGCAGAGCAGATATGGCGGGAGCTTGGCCAGAAAACAGGGCCGCAGAAGCCTGTCGGCATCCATTATATTCAGGCCTGCCCCGGTGTTAAATGGTGCAAGTACGGCCGCCAGGATTCTCTTGCCCTGGGCGAAAAACTGGAAAAAGCATTCGGCGACCTGTCTCTGCCCGCCAAAACCAAGGTTGGCATCTCCGGCTGCCCCTTGAACTGCTGTGAAAGCTATATTCGCGATATAGGAGTGTTCGGCAAGAAGAATGGCTGGACCTTGGTGTTCGGCGGCAACGGAGGCGGTTGCCCGCGTATTGCTGATATTGTAGCTGAGAATCTCAACGATGATGAGGTTATCGACCTTGTGGGGAAATGTTTCGACTTTTACCGTGAGAATGCCAGGAAAATGGAGCGGACCGGCCGGTTAATGCGCAGGACCAAGATCGACAACTTCTGGAAATATATCGGCGTAAGAGGCAAAAGCAGATATTAAAAAATGCTGAATTGAAAATTCTCAATTTTTCGTCTGTCAATCGTTGATTCGTTTCGTTAATCGACTGTCAATCATCGGGTAGTTTCGTAACCCGATAATCATCAGCAGTTTTGTATGCTGATAATTCTTAATTCTGAACCCTTAATTTACTTCACCTTCAAAATCCGCCGAAGAGCACAGGGTGCAGCAGCCGTATGAGAATGAACAGCACGACGGCTGCTGCCAGGGCTGGAGGATGGTATTCTCCCGGTGCCAGTCGCTGTTTGCGTTTTATGATAGCGGCAAAGGGCACAGCAGAGGTATCGCCCAGGAACTGCTTTGTCGTGGCCGGGCCCGCAGCAAGCAGACGACGGTCCTGATGCATACTGCTCAGGATACCAAAGACAATAAAACCACCAAAGAACATCCAGTTGCCGGCAGAGGGAGTTGCAAGCATGTGTGCCAGGCCGAAGAGCCCAAAGGCAAAGTTCTGCGGATGGCGCGTAATCCGCTGGATACCTTGGGCGCGGCTGACGACCCTGCCGCTCATCTCCGTCATGGTTGTCATGGGGTTTGATGTTACCAGAGCCTGCAGCAGGACAATGATTGCTCCAAGCATGATAAAATGCGCAGTCAGTTTAATAATATAGCCGGGATTATAAAAAAGATAACCGGCATGCACATTATTAAAAAAGACATAACAGAGCGGCACAAAGGTGGCCAGGGCCACCAATGAGTAGACAATTTTGAATCCCGTAATGCCGATACGGCCGATAAAAAAATTACGCACAGGAATACTGGAGCCAATAATATGCGACCCGCCGAACATTAACCACCAGAAGAGAATCATCGTCTCATTTTGCATAAGGACCGGTACCGTCTAAGTATTAATACATCAATTTCAGGGAAGCGGTTTATCGGTATAAGCAATATTCGCTTCTTCCGAAGTATACGCTTCCATCGGTTTTCCAGCCTGCAGGTCTGCTACCCAGTGTGGATTAAGCAGTATGGCTTTGGCGCTTAAAATTATATCCGCGTCCTCCAATGCCTGGTCTGCACTGGCCCTGTCATAAATCCTGCCGCAGATCATAAGCGGCAAGTCCGTAACTTCACGGGTTATCTGTGCCATGTTTTCCTTTGTGCCGAAGGCTTTTTGAGCGAAATCATAGGTGGAGACAGAGATTGCATCTATGGGCTCCCGGGATAGCATCCTGATGATCTGCTGATATTCATCTTTAGTTTCATAGAGTGAAACTTCCGGGTCAGCCACGCCCCAGTTTGAGATTCTGAAAGTAATCAAGCGGTCCTCCGGCACAACTGGCCGGACTGCCTGAATGATTTCACGGGCAAAACGAAAACGATTTTCAACGGATCCCCCATAGCTGTCGCTGCGCTGATTGCAATATGACGAGAGGAACTGGTTAATGAGATAACCATGGGCTCCGTGAATCTCAATACCGTCAAAGCCAGCGGCAACTGCTCCCCTGGCCGTTTCCACAAAACCGTTGATGACATGTTCGATGTCAAAAAGGCTCATCTCGTCCGGGATAGGATATGGCTTACCTGTCAGCGGGTTATCCTGATTCGGAGCAAGAGGACTCGGTCCAATGGAGCGGTTGGCAGGGTTGACCTCTGGCCATGCCATTCGGCCGCAGTGAAACATCTGCATGATAGCGACACTACCGTGCTGCCGGATGGCCTGCACCACCGGTTGCCAGGTCTCAATCTGGCGCTGGGTGGTCATTCGGGCCTGGCCGGGATACCCCTGGGCACTTTCATAGTCTGTAACTATGGCTTCGGTATAGACAACCGCTGCGTTATTTGCTGCACGCCGTACCAGAAAATCCAGGACATCCTGGCGGGGTACACTGTCTCTGACCGAAGACATGCGGGTCATGGGAGCTACTCCGACCCTGTTTTTCAGGATAAAATTCTTTAACTGGAATGGTGAAAACAGAATATCGCTGCTCATTCGTCATCTCCTGGCTAAAAATTGCTGATATCCCTTTTAATTACAAAAATTTATCTCATAACTGCTTTTAAAAAATTGAGGAAATTCTAGTTTTTTTAACGGTCGGCATCCACCTGATGCCGGAATCATGACTGTCAGCAGCCGGGTTCGCCCGGATGGCCGCAGCAGTTTTTAAGATTCAACAGTTTATAAGTGTTGTTCTTTATAAGCAGAGTGATCTTTTTTGACAGCGGCATTGTTTTGGAGAGATTGCCTACAACATCCTTGACATTCGGTTTTTTCTTTCCGGCGCACATGGCAGACTCCTTTCAGGAGATAGGGCGAAAGCTCACTTGGCAAAGGCTATAAAACACCCTAATTTACAAGTTGTTATGTAATGTTACAATCAGGTTTGAGTATATCTTTAAAATATACTGTAATGTTTTAATTTCCAATTTATAATCATGGAATGGGAAAAATACATTCGCCGTAAGAATTTTACCAAGGAACACGATATATGGATATATTGCTTATTGATATTGAGGTACGTGTACTGGGCAGCCTGATGGAAAAGAGTTTGACGACTCCAGATTATTATCCGCTGTCGCTCAATGCACTCACCAATGCCTGCAACCAGAAATCGAACCGGGAGCCGGTTGTGGACTATGACGAGACAACCGTTGTGCGGGCTCTTGACAGCCTGCGGGAAAAACAACTGGTCGTTGTGAGCTCCTCTTCCCGGGTACCGAAATATTCGGAAATATTTACAAATACCCGAAAACTGGTAACCAGGGAGGCTGCACTGCTCATGACACTTTTGCTGCGTGGCCCGCAGACCCTTGGAGAACTCAGAAACAGAACGGAAAGAGTTTACAGATTTAAAGATTTGACTGATGTGGAAGAAACCCTCGAGGAATTGTGCGAAATCGGCTATATCACCAAGCTTCCCAAGATGGCAGGCCGTAAAGAATCGCGCTACGCCCATCTCCTCTCAGGTGATGTCGAGGTAGAGCCTGATACGTCCAAGCAGGAACGGGCTGCCATCGTGGTACGGCGGGAAAATGAAAAAATCTCAGCATTGGAAAAAGAACTCCATTCCCTGCGGCAAGACTTAAATGCCTTGCAGGCAGCATTTGAAAAATTTCGCAAAGAATTTGAGTAAAATTAATGCTGCCAACAGACAATATCGGCCACATTAGTTTTTTATGAGGCGCCGGCCTGTCTGCCCCACCCACAAGCGATTCCCTCACCCCCTTGACTTATGTGTCAACTTCATTAGGTTAAACAGATTAGTGCCTTTGTAACTTAAAAAACTCATGGAGGAAACTCATATGGATCAATGGCTGTCGCCGGATTTCTGGCAGGGCATAATTTCACAGACTCTTGCCTGGCTTGTTACCACACTGCCCTCGCTGCTGGTCATTTTAATCCTTGCCTTTATATTGCTGAAAGGTACGAACATCTTTCTGCACCGCATGCGTCCATTAATGCTCAAACACATGGAGAGCGGAACCGACCTGGAAACGATTGAAATCGAAAAACGTCTTGATACCCTGCTTGGCATCGTACGTTCCATTATAAAAATAATTGCCTGGGCCATGATAGCTATGCTTTTCCTGCGTAAAATGGGCATCGACATCGCACCGATTATAGCCGGCGCCGGAATTGTAGGTCTGGCTGTGGGTTTCGGGGCCCAGGAACTTGTACGGGATTTCATTTCAGGCTTTTTCATGCTGCTGGAAAACCAGATACGTGAAGGTGATGTGGCAATTATCAACGGTACCGGCGGCCTGGTCGAACATGTCGGACTGCGGACCATTGTTCTGCGAGACCTTTCCGGTGTTGTTCATGTATTTCAAAACGGCAAGGTCAATACGCTCTCCAACATGACCAAGAAATGGTCAGGCATGGTGTTTGATATCGGCGTCGCTTACAAGGAGGATACCGACAAGGTCTATGAAATCATGATACAGGTGGCAGAGGGGCTGCGGGCCGATCCCGATTTTGAAAATAAGATCCTTGAACCCATAGAAGTATTCGGGGTGGACCAGTTTGCAGACAGTGCCGTTGTTATTAAGGCCAGGTTCAAAACCAAGCCCATTGAACAGTGGGCCGTTGGCAGAGAATACCGCAGACGGCTGAAAAAGGCCTTTGACGAACAGGGTATAGAGATCCCCTTCCCGCATCGCACGGTTTACTGGGGAGAGGAGATAAAACCTCTGCACCTGAAAACAGAAACAACAGGTGCTAAGGGATAGGGCCTACAGAGACCGGAACCTGCTCCGGATTACAGATGATGTTCGGCAATCCTGGTGAACATCTTCACCAGTCCATGACTGAGTGTGAAGATGGACTTGATGTGGAGGTTGACCCCGCAGCATTCATCAAAAAGAATGGTGAGCTTTGAATCCAGGTCCTCATCCGGTGCCTGGTAACAAATGAGAATGGGGACCTTGGGCAGGGGGTAAAGGATAATGGCAATGTCAGCCTCATACCATTCGACGGTTTTGCCCATAAACAGATCGATAATATCATGCAGCAGGTCGGGGTTCCCGTCGGCCAGCTTCCGCAGGGGTTCTTCACAGCGATTGGTAAAAAGAGCCTGCCATTCAATCCCTCCCTTTATTTCCCTGAATGATATCCAGCTGCCCGTAATATCCGTGTGGTTCCTGTAGGTGATGTACGAAAGCATCGGGGCCTGCACCCATGGGATAACATGGCATTCTGAATCCATATTGCCCCGTTGGTCAAAGATAAAATCCTTGCCCAGTGAATTGATAACTATTCTGCCGTTTTTAAGGGTTGCGCCGATCAGCGGTGCAACCGTTTTAAAATTAATGGTGGACATTTTTTTCTGCAGTTTATCAACAAATTCCGCCTGTTCTGTTTCCATGGGATCGGGGGGCAAAAGTTTTGCAGAAAGCTCGGACGCCATTTCCGGCGTGAGGTCCGGGCAGTCACGTACCCTTTTACGGCCTGCTATCAGTGCCGCGGCAAATGCCAGGCAGGACGGCAGTAAACACTTGGCGCAATTGGTCTGCGGCAGTTTCCGGTATATTTCCAGGGCTGTCAGGGACATTTTTCAGGGTGTTCTGCCATACTTTTCAAACAGGGCTGCTCTGCTTTCCTCATGGGGCTGATCAGCATTTAAAAAAAATTTCCATGTACCAGGATTGTGCGGCAGGGAAAGCGTAATCTTTACCGTGTTTAAATTTTTTTCTTCAATCCAGGCCGCAGAAAAAATTTTGCCTGCTTTTCTGCTGATAAAGCACAATAATTCACTGTCAAAATTATATCCTTCTTCTTCCAGCATCTGCTTTTTTTGAGCATCCATCACTTTTCCTTTGCTGTTGGTACTGATCCATAGCGAATCCAATTATTCACTGTTATCAAGATATTCATTAATTTCTTTTTCAATCATTACTTCGATTGCTTCACCTAGAACATGGACTGCAACGACATCCTTGAGAAAACAGGTGCCAATGCTGCATTCGAGGCAGCCAATTTCATATTTATTGAGGATCTCGCCGATTCTCGGATGTGCCTCAATAACTTCCTTGATCGGCTTGTTTCCCATATCGTTATGTAGTTTCATGCTCTTTGCTCCTTTAAGAAATATAACATCAGTTTAGCTGGCTCTACAGGTAAGCGAAATGACTTAGGTCAATTTGTGAGTAAGGAGTATAAGGTGAGAGGATAATCGAAAAATGATTATTTATTCCTGTCAAGCAAGGCCAGAACATCATTATCCTCAAGGTCATACCAGCTACGATAGGCCGAGGCCACTGCATAGGGATAGGATTCCCTGATGTTGAGGCAGCAGAGAGCATCTACCTCCCTGAGCAGCATTTTAACCGTATCTGACAAACCGGTAGGTACAGCTACCGTAATTGAAGCCGGGTCTCTTTTTTTGACATAGGCGATGGCCGCCCGCATGGTGTAACCTGATGCCAGGCCATCATCCACCAGGATAACTGCCCGGTCTTTAATATCCGGAAACGGCCGGTTCTGTCTGAATTTCCTGTTGCGCTGTACTATGGTCGCCATAGTTTTTTTAATCTGATGTTCTATCTGATCGTCGGAGAGATTCAACAGGGAAAGGAGGTGCTCATTCATAAACCGATCAGAGTCCATATTGACGGCAGCAAAACCGGCCTCGGGATTCCAGGGTATCTGTACTTTGCGGACCAGCACCAGGTCCAGATCAAGCCCGAGCGCTTCAGCAATCTCACGACCTACCGGTACACCGCCTGAAGGAATTGCCAGAACCAGGGCGTCGGGCCCGATTCTTTCGCGCAGCATTTCAGCCAGCTGCAGGCCTGCATCCCGCCGGTCTGCAAATACCGAGTCTCTGTTCCGCAGTTCCCTGTTTTCAATAAGTGTTGTCATTCATTTCACCTCTTTTGCTGCAGGCTGACCAGGGCAAACGTATAGAAGAAAAAAAATAGACTGTCCCTCTATATAAAAAATTAAGTACATTGGAGATATGAAGAAAGGTCTTTTTATATTTTTACTTATATCTAGCCTCCCTCACAGCCTAGGTTGGGCATTATGAATGCCTTCCGGCGCAATGTGCCCCTGCTGGCAACCTGCCAGGCTCTGATGATGAGCGGGACCTCCCTGATTATCACCACAGCCGCCCTGGTCGGCTTTGCCCTGGCAGAGGACAAGTCCTGGGCCACCCTGCCTTTGGCTGCCCAGTTCATTGCCACCATGTGCACCACCATTCCTGCCGCTTTGCTGATGGAGCGCATCGGCCGCCGAAAAGGGTTCATGCTTGCTTCACTCTTTGGTGTCAGCGGTGCGGTTTCTGCCACCCTGGCAATACTTACAGGAAAATTACCGCTGTTTACCCTCGGCACTATACAGATCGGCATCTTTAACGGCTTTGGCAATTACTATCGTTTTGCTGCTGCAGACGCGGTGGATAAACATCTGAAGGGCCGTGCAATTTCTTATATCATGGCCGGCGGGGTGATTGCAGCTTTTGTTGGGCCAAACCTGGCTAATTTGACCCACAGCCTGATCGGCAATACCCCTTTTGCCGGGAGCTATGGTTCACTTGTCGGTTTTTATATCCTGTCGCTTGCTGTCCTGGCATTTTTAAAGCTGCCTCCCAAACCTTTGAGCGACAATATCATCGACGCTGGTTCGGGACGTCCCCTGAAGGTTATTGCTGCCCAGCCAATGTTTATTGTGGCCGTTGTCTGCGGTATGCTTGGTTATGGTGTCATGGCCCTGGCAATGACTGCCACACCACTCGCCATGCACCATTTTGCTCATCCCTTTGCCAAGACTTCATTTGTCATTCAGTGGCATGTTCTCGGCATGTTCGGACCTGCCTTTATCACCGGTCACCTTATCAATCGTTACGGTGTACTCAATATCATGCTTGTCGGGGCTGTCCTTGGGTTTGCCTGCTTGGCTGTTAACCTGGCCGGCAGCAGCGTGTTCCATTTCTGGTCCGCCCTGCTGCTTCTTGGGATCAGCTGGAACTTTCTTTTTATCGGCGCAACCACGCTGCTGACAGAAACGTACCGACCCGAGGAGCGGGCCAGGACCCAGGCCCTGAATGACTTTGCCGTATTTACTACTGTGGCGCTGTCATCACTCTCTGCCGGAGCCTTGCAAAGCCGCTACGGCTGGCGGACCGTCAACCTTGGTTTGATCCCGATGCTGGCCGTAATCCTGGCTTGCATCCTCTGGGCTAAGCACAAGCGTAAATCAATTACGGCTTAAGGCATTATTTCTTTTGTCTTGTATTTCGTTGCTTTTGACTCAGGGGATTTTTCCCCCTGCAGACACGGCACCGTTCGTTACCGCACCATTGGCAGGAAAAACAATCCGGGCAGGGATTTTTCTTCTTGCAGGTTAGACATTCCGGCACATAGATCATGCCGCGATTGTCAGGTAGTTTTTTAAAACTCATTTATTCATCTACCTCTAAAATCACAATATCGTCTGCCTGCTGTGTCTTACTGTTTTGCATGGCTTCAGTACAAACAACCATCCAATTTCCAGTGGTTCCACCAATCTCACACTGTATAATTTGTGTTTGGACCATATTTAAAATATAATACCATAATTGATGAAGCAAAGCTTCCTGCTGTTAGTGGCGTAAAGGCAAAAAATGATTATTATTTTCAGATATATAGCGTTATAGACATGTGCAGAGGCAGAAGCAGGAGTGATTGCAAACATTTATCCAAGAGGAGGAATTGATCATGAATACTGACAAAAAGCAGGACAAGGCCTCTGAAGAGGAACTTGCAGCTTATGAAAAACTGCGGCAGCAGGTGAGCAAGACCTTTGGCGGTCTCCAGGACAAAATCAACGGTGAAGCCATAAGCCAGGCAATTGACCGGGCGACAACTGAATTAAAAGAGCTGGGTGGACACTCCATGGAGGCACTCGGCAAGGCTTCTGCTGCCCTGAAAAAGGATATTGCCTCCACAACGGATACTCTCAAACCCAAGTTGAATGGGGTAACGGAAGTTACCAAAAAACAGTTTGATCACTGGCTTGACAAGGGCGGAGCCCTATGGACAGACATTGCCCGGGAGGCTGAGCGTGTATATGAATACTCCCGAGACAAGAGCGGTGCTTTCCTGGTGAGCGTTGCTAAAGGGCTGAGCGAATGGAGCAAGCATACGGGTGAAAAATTGGAAACCTCCCTGAAATACAAAACCGGAGAGATCACCCATGGCGGTGAATTTGTCTGTACCAGTTGTGAGGGCAAGATCCACCTGAAACAGCCGGGTCGTATACCTCCCTGTCCCAAATGCTCCAAAACCGAATTCAGGCGGACCTGAAATCCTGCAGGTGAAAAATTCAAGGTTTCATGGTAACTGACTGCAGCCTTTTTTATTTCATGCGAACATCCGGCTTCAAGCAGACGTATGAGTTTACGCTTGTCATGGCACGCGATCGTGGGATGATGCAAATGAAGGATTACCTATTGAAAGCAATAGGTTAGAACCAACATAATAGCCTTAGCAATATTCTTGAAATGGCTTGAATGATGGTTTTAAGTCACAATTTGTTGTATCTAAAACATTACATATCCACTGGACTTTTTACTTCATAGATTGATTGTATAAACTCAAGATGGTGGTAAAAGTATGTAGTTTATAGCCATCCCCTCCAACCGACACATTGTAGTATTTTTCTTGTCTCGTCATATGTTTTAGTAAATTTTTTCCAATAAATTTCTTTTCTTGTCTAGTACCAAGGTACAATTGAAGCTCGCTCTTTTAATCATTAAAATATCAAAATACTGATGGGAGTCTTATTATGCCCTAACTAAAGGGGGGTTGATATGAAAAAAGACACCGCAGAGAACGTTAAATCAACTCTAGATGTTTTAAGAACTGAAAT
>Ga0209742_10000369_pt1 | contig 24396 bp, 16 predicted proteins | sample DeeMarSeWOR38_10_FD_187462 | JGI IMG/M metagenome (GOLD analysis project Ga0209742, IMG submission 187462) | Marine sediment microbial communities from White Oak River estuary, North Carolina - WOR-3-8_10 (SPAdes) (version 2) | ecosystem: Environmental > Aquatic > Marine > Intertidal zone >... | reverse complement strand
CCTGCGGGAATTGAATGTTGGCCCGGTCATAAAAGGACTTGAAACCGGTGATTTCGAGTTTCTTTAATTTCATATATCCAGATCTCCTCAGATCGTATTGACGGATTGCATCATTCGGCTGACTAAAACCCGAATTGAGCCAAAGTTAAGGCCACATTTTACGTGCGTCCAGTTCGGGTAAAAAAAGCCTCAGACTGACCTGCTGAAACTTTTTTTCAGGCAAATCCGGGCTGATAAGATGATGGAAAAAATAGCGTGAATTTCAATGTCAAATCATAGCAGGCTGAGGAACGCTTGTAAAGAAAAAACACAACTTACGGTATAATTTTAGTGGTTTGGATACAAGATGTGGTATACAGGCGCAGGGCATAGGAAAAGCGCAGAGGGCATAGTGCATGGCGTCTCATGTTAGATCTTTTTTTACCTCGGGCCCTTTGCGCCATGCGCTATGCATTTACAGGATTTGGCTCAAGAACAGTTTGGTGCGATCATGGGTCGGGTTCTTGAAAAAGTGCTCCGGGGTGCCGACTTCGACAATTGCGCCTTCATCCATGAATATGACGCGATCGGCGACCTCGCGGGCAAATCCCATTTCATGGGTGACGCACACCATGGTCATGCCTTCTTTGGCCAGGGTTTTCATGACATCCAGCACTTCACCGATCATCTCAGGGTCCAGCGCCGAGGTCGGCTCGTCAAACAGCATCACCTTGGGATCCATGGCCAGGGCACGGGCGATAGCCACCCGCTGCTGCTGGCCGCCGGACAAATTATCGGGAAAGGCGTTGGACTTATCATGGATGCCGACTTTTTTCAGCAAAAAATCGGCTTTTTCTTTCGCATCGGCTGTAGATCGTTTGCGGACGACTTTCTGGGCCAGGGTAATGTTTTCGAACACGGTTTTGTGAGGAAACAGGTTAAACGATTGAAACACCATGCCGACCTCAGCCCGCACTCTGTTGATGTTGGTTTTTGAATCCAGAACGTCAACACCGTCAATGAAAATATGCCCCGAATCCGCTTTTTCCAGACGATTCAGACACCTGAGGTAGGTGCTTTTGCCCGATCCGGAAGGCCCGCAGACCACCACCACCTCACCGGCCGCGATTTTGGTGGAAACATCGACCAGGGCTTTGACCTCGTGGGGCACCCAAAACGTTTTATGTATGTTCTGAACATCGATCATTGAAATGCCATCCTTTTTTCAAGTCGTTGCAACAGCATTGAAAGGGTAAAGGTCAACACAAGGTACAGGACCGCTGCAAGTATATAAACCTCGAAGGGCTGCAAACTGGCCGTGACCGCCTCCCGGGCGGCTTTGGTCAATTCGCGGATCGCGATAATGCCCAAAAGCGAAGAGTCTTTTATCAGGCTGATAAACTGACCGGCCAGCGGCGGCAATATGCGGCGCAGGGCCTGGGGAAGGATGATGTACCGCATCGACTGGGCATAAGTCATCCCTAACGAACGCGCGGCCTCGGTTTGTCCGCGGTGGATGGATTGGATACCGGCCCTGACGATTTCGGTGACATATGCACCGGCAAAGCAGGCCAGCGAAGCTACTCCGTACCAGAAGGCAGGCAGCCGTCCCATCCCGGAACTGGCCAGGATATCATTGATCACGGTTCCGAGAACGAAATACCAGATCAATATCTGGACCATCAACGGCGAGCCGCGGATGATTTCGACATAGATAATGGTAACCCACCTCAATGCCGGATTGGATGAGAGACGCGTCAGGCCGCCGATGATGCCGATAATAACCCCCAGGATGGTTGCAATCACGCTGATTTGCAGCGTGATCCATAGCCCGATGATCAAAAGTCCGGGTTTCCACTCCTGATACTTGGCCAGCGTATCTCCAATGGAGATGATTTCACCCTCTTCGACGTTGACACTATCCGTTGAAACGGTATAGGACACGGATTCGTCGAGGCCCTTTACCGTGATAATCGACTTTTTTCCCTGGGGCGCGATGGATTCGACATCGCCGTCTATTTCGGAATAGACATGAAAATCTTCTTTGTATGCAAAATAAATCGGGACGCGGTTCCAGCGCCAGACATACTCGATTTTCTGGGTGGCGTAGTAAAAAGCGCCGGCGGCCACCAGCATAAAAACACAGAAGACACCCACCCACAGGTTGTAATTGGCAGCCCTGATTATAGCCGGTTTTTTTTGCGATTTTGTTTCCATGGCCTGTTTTCTGTTTCCAAAAAGGTTGCAGATGATCAGGCGATTCAGCCCAAACCTAAGCATTCGCCCGGGGAATATTTCTGATTGGGCAACAGGCCGGCCGCATGGCCATCGGGCAGGGCCGGCCTGTTAACTTAGCAGCAGACGATCGCTGACCCAACTGGCAGATTATTCCAGTTCCTTTTTCCAATCGGAGCCGATAATCCACTTTTTGAAAAGGCGTTCATAAAAGCCGTCGCCTCTGGTCTGTCTCAGGAAATTGCTCAAAAAGTTTAAAAAATCCGGATCACCTTTGTTGATGGCCCAGGCCAGCGGTTCAAAAGTGAACGGCTCGCTCAGGAAGACGGTCTTGCCCTGACCCTGGCTACCGTAAAGAAATCCGCAGAAGGGCAGGTCATACACGAGGGCGTCGGCTTTGCCGTTGATCACCTCGAGGCCGGCTTCGGCTTCGGATTCGAAGGCTTTGTAGGTGGCTTTCGGGATGTATCTCTTCACGGCCTGCTCACCGGTGGTGCCCAGCCGGGAGGTGACAATGTATTTGGGATCATTGAGGTCGCGGTAATCTTTTACCGTGTCTTCGTGTTTTTTATTCAGCAGGATGGTCTGACCGACAACGATGTAAGGCTCGACAAAGTTTATTTTCAGATTTCTTTCCTGAGTGATGGTCATGCCGCCCATGATAATATCGAACTTGTCGGTCATCAGGGCTGGAATGATGCCGTCCCAGGCGGTGTTGACCGGAACGAATTTAACCCCCATATCTTTGGCCAGGCGCCGGGCGTAATCCATGTCAAATCCGATAAAATTTCCCTTTTTATCGGTCATTTCAAACGGAATGTAACCGGATTCGAAGCCGACGCGAAGCTCGCCTCTGCTCAGGATTTTTTCAAGCGTTGATTTTTTTGCCAGTTCGATGTCAGCGCCAAACAAAGAAGTGCTGAAAATAAACCCGACGGCAAACAGCGCCACCAAACTCAAAACCGATACTTTTTTCATGCTGAACCTCCTCCTTATTGGGTTATGATTTGCCTGCAGGGGGTTGAATCGCCAACGATCTTACCCCTTGTCGGCAGAACTGAAAACAGTTTTCTTCTTTGGGGATTTTGCGTTTTTACTGCGTATGATTGCCTCGTTAAACGATGAATACTTATCACAATAATCATAAATGGCAAGTCGTTTTTTTTAATCCGGTTTTGTAAATCAAAGCCATTCATACACTAAACGATATTCAACCTGCCCCGGGTAAGATTCAACAGGCTGGCGGTTGGTTTGCGTTATCCTAAAATGGGACGCAATAAATATCAAACCCGGATGAACAGGTCTTATTTTAAATAATATTGACACGATAGGATGATGTTGGATAATGAATAAGAACGTCAACGATGTTCTCGGTCTTATTTTAATCCATGCCATTTATCCAGAGGGAGACTGCCATGCCCGGAAAAAAAGCATCGAAATTAAAACTGCAAGATGTGTTGAAGCATCCTGTTGTACGGAGAGTCACCGACGACACAAATCCGGAGCTGCTCGAAAGAAGGAATTATCTGCCGCCCGTCTGTAAAGCGTTTTCGCAAAAGTACACGGTTCTGAAGGAAACCGATCGGTTTAAGTTCACGGTGGACAATGAAGCGCAAAAAAAATTGCCCAACATTATCATCAATAAAGTTCAGAAGATCCAGGGGATTAAAACCGCCGATGCCGCGTTTGCCAGGGCCTATGGTAAGAAGCGCAACATTGGCATCGTCTTTTCCGGGGGTCCTGCCCCCGGCGGGCATAATGTCATCGCCGGTCTGTATGATGCCGCCAAAAAGGCCAATCCACGATCCAGGATCTACGGGTTTTTGATCGGTCCCGATGGCATAATCGAAAATGAAGCACTTGAACTCGATGACGCTCTGGTGAATGCCTATCGCAACCTGGGGGGCTTTACCATGATTAAGACCGGCCGGACCAAAATAGACACCCGCGAAAAGATGGAGCTGTCCAGAGAGACTTGCCGAAAACTCAAGCTGGACGCCCTGGTGATTGTCGGCGGAGATGATTCCAATACCAACGCGGCGTTTTTAGCCCAGGAAATGTTTGCCGACGGTGTCCAGGTTCTGGGCGTGCCCAAAACGATCGACGGCGATATTCAGGTCAGAGATGACAACGGAAACGTTCTGTGCGCCATGTCCTTTGGGTTCCACACGGCCGCCCGGGCCTTTGCCAATTCTATCAGCAATCTGTGTACCGACAGCAGCTCGGATGTCAAATACTGGCATGTCTGCAAAGTCATGGGCCGGGTGGCCAGTCACCTGGCCCTGGAGGTTGCCCTGCAAACCCATGCCAACCTGACGCTCATCGGAGAGGACCTGGCCGATTATGTTGATGAACACCGTTTGAAAAAGGCCAGAGAGGACGGCACCCTCGATTTTCATGCTTACGGTATGACCCTAAGGCATCTCTCACGCGTGATCTGCGAATCCATTCTGCGGCGCTCTGCGGTTGGCAAAAACTACGGTGTGATCATCATTCCGGAAGGCGTTCTGGAATTTATCAATGAAATCCAGGTATTTATCATTAAGCTCAACACCATTATCGCTGAATACAACCAGACCCACGACAAAGAGTTTCATGCCGCCTTTCCGTTGCTGGAAGACAAACTGGAATATCTGCGGCGGCTGGCCCAGCGTTCCAGGGAAGATACTTCGTTTCAGCTCTGGAATACCCGCGACGATGATCTTTTTAATGATATCCCGGCTTTTTTCCAGGAAGGGTTGCTCATGGAAAGAGACAGCCACGGCAATTTTCAGTTTTCCCAGGTGGAAACCGAAAAAGTTTTAATAGACCTCGTCAAGGATTATCTCAACATTTTAAAAGAGGAAGGGCGCTACCGTCTGGGGATTGAGCAAGGTTATTTTCAGAAAACCCTGGCCCGGGCCGATCTGGACCCGAACACTTACGGCCCGCTGTTATTTGAAAATTACGGTCAGGCTGAATTCCTTTTAAGAAAAGCCGAAATCATATCCGTTAAAACCTTGAGGCAGTCTCTGGAGAAAGGAAAATTGATAGACGCAGAAGATCCCATTCCGGCCGCCATCGAAAAAATTTTTAAGAAATCGATGCCGTCTTTCAAGACCCAGCTTCATTTTTACGGGTATGACGGCAGAGGCAACGACCCGACGCGATTTGACTGTATCTATACCTATAATCTGGGATTGACGGTTTTCAGCCTGATAGCCAACGGGGCCACGGGCCAGATGGCGGCCATTCACAATCTGGAAAAGGATTTTTCAAAATGGGAGCCCATCGGTATTCCGATTGCGCCGCTGATGCATCTGGAAGAACGCAAAGGCAAACTGGCACTGGTACTGGAAAAAAGTATCGTCGATGTGAGCTCCGTTGCATTTCAGGTGGTCAAAGCCAACCGGGAGAAATGGCTGGCGGTGGACTCGGAGGGGGATCACTTCAGAAAACCTGGCCCCATTAGATTTACCGGTAAAAGTGAAGAAGAAAGGCCAATTACCCTGGAATTAAATGCGTTGGCGTCTCCAGATGATTAATCTGGTTTTATACCTTTTTTTGAGATAGCTTCTATAAATATGAACGGTCAGTTGAGCAAACAAATCAGCATCGCCAAGCATATTGTTGACGGATCGATTACCATTGATTCGATTCAAGAATTTCAAGGCATGCTCCAAATCTTTCCAAATGACCCTGCTTTGCATCGTGCCTATGCCGACCTGCTGGTCCGCAAACAATACTCAGAGGCGGCCGGGCAGTCCTACCAACAGGCCTCTGAACAATTTGCCACGGCCGGCTTATTATTGCAGGCGGTTGTCTGTCAGGTTTTAAAATGGCGGGTCTGCCCGCCGACTGACGCGGATACTCTAAAAATTTGGGAGGCGCTTCACAACAGCAAATATCATGAAATACCGACCAATGTATTTTTAGCGCGCCTGTCCCAAGCTGAGTTGCTCAGCGTTATGAATGCGATGGAGTTAATGCGCCTGCCGGCGGGCAAAACGATCAACAAAATCGGTGATGAGGAAAATGCCCTTTACTTTGTGGTTGCCGGCAGCATAAAGGCGACGACCTATGAGCCTTTGAGGAAAACTGATTTTGATCACCGCAAATCAACACTTTATCTATCTGAAAATGACTTTTTCGGAAATATTTATCCACTCAATGAGAGCAATCAATCTCAGTGCTATACAGAAACCACCAGTCAGACGGAACTGGTCAGAATTTCCAGGGAAAAGTTAATCCGAATGTGTTACAGGCATACCCGAATCGAATTAGGGATTATCGATCTGTTCAAAGTGCGTTCGAACAAAGAGGACATGGAAACCCCGCGCGCTGTTCGCAAGGTGGACCGGCATAAACTGCCGGTAAAAATGAATCTGAAAATATGGCCGGGCACCGCCGGCCATTACGGACTGATCCTTGATGGCAAGTCCAGAGATATTTCCGTGGATGGCATGTGTATTTTGCTGGATACAAAGTATCTCAATGTTCCTTCGATATACAAAAATATCAAAAATGCGAAAATTGAAATTTCAATGCCATCAAAGGCGATGACCATCAATGTGGCGGGTTCGATTGTCTGGAGCAATGAAGTCTATCATGAGGAGCAGCGGACGATGGCTCTTGGTATTCGATTTGAAGAAATGTCGCCTCAAATGAGCGGAATGCTGGTGGTTTTTGCAAACATTTTGAACCAGGCCCGTCAGTCATAGGAATATTCGCTTTCCAGCTGCGTTTTTTGCTCTTCATCAATCATTCCCAATTCTACGAGCAAGTCACCAATACCGGCTTCGCGAAGATAACTGATTTTCATGATCGTACTGGGCTTTTTTTCTTTAATGCTGTAGAAGGTGTAATGCAGGTGGTAGGATGTTTTCTTCAACAGATGAACCTGGCGTCCGTTAATTATAAAATGATTATTCACGAGAAAGTACCCGGCCACTGCGAGAACAGCGATCAGTATGTATTGTTTAATTCTTGAATTCATTATATTATCTTAATTTTTGCGGTTAAAATAAGGGCAAGAAATGATGCTTGCCATCTGATGATAAAAATTCTATCAAATAGTGGACTAACCGTCAACTTTTGAAGGCGCCAGTAAGGTTCTCGTTTCTATGGCAAGAGACTTCATGAATAAATTCAAAAAACTTTTCCGCAACCGGGTCGATATGGCGGACTATATGGTCCTGACCGGAATCTTTCTGGGGGCTTTGTACTGGGCGCTGGAATCTCTGCTAAACGTTTTTTCTCCGGAAGAAATCAGTTTCTATCAAGAAATATTCGGGCAGAATATCAGTGTCGTCTGGCCGCGTTTAATTGTACTCTGCCTGTTTCTGATGTTCGGCTCCCACGTCCAGTTTACCATTAATGAGCGCAAAAAAGCAGTGGAAGCTTTAAAAGAAAGTGAGGAAAAATACCGAACGATTCTGGAGAGCATCGAAGAAGGTTACTATGAGGTCGATTTTGAAGGATATTTCATTTTTGTAAACGATGCGATGAGCAAAATTTTAGGTGCCCCCAAGACGGATTTAAGGTTTATGAATTTTTTGGACTTTATGGACAATGAAAATGCTGATCGAATTTATGACACTTTTTCCAAATGCCGGCGCACCGGTCAGCCTGCAAAAGCTTTTGACTGCGAATTAAGTATCAACGGCACCCGACTGTATGTCGAAGCGTCGGCTTCACTCCTCCGGGATTCAAAAGGCCTGCCGAGCGGCTATAGAGGCGTTCTGCGCGACCGGACCGAAAAGAAGAAAATGGAGATGGATTTATTGGAATCCTATCGTAAAGTACATGAAGCGCGAGCGGCGACCATCCTGGGTCTTGCCAAGCTTGCCGAATACAGAGACGAGGGGACCGGCACCCACCTGGAAAGAATCCGCGAGTACGCTAAAATCCTTACGGTAGAACTGGCAAAGAATCCCGAATTCAATGGCATCATCGATCAGCAATACATTGACGATATCTATCAGTCTTCAATCTTACACGATATTGGAAAGGTGGGTACACCGGATGCGTTACTGCTGAAGCCCGGAGCGCTCAGCCAGGAAGAGCATGATATCGTTAAACGCCACACGTTGATGGGCGGCAACGCACTCATGGCCATTGAATCGCAGATCGAGGGAAAATCCTTTCTGGCGATGGGAAAAGAAATTGCATTCAACCACCATGAAAAATGGGATGGGACCGGCTATCCGCGGGGGCTAAAAGGTGAAGAGATCCCCTTGTCTGCACGTATCATTGCCCTGGCAGATGTTTATGATGCCCTGACGACTAAGCGATTTTACAAAGCGGCCTATTCCCACAACAAAGCCAGGGGTATGATTTTGAAGTTGAAGGGAAAACACTTTGATCCGCATATTGTGAACGCTTTTGTGGCCGTAGCTGAAAAATTTGACCATGTGCGCAAGGAAAAGCTCAAAGAGGAAGCAAAATTCAGCCAAGGGCTGGCTCGAGCCGCAGGCAGGTAAATGGGCAGCCACCGCTGACAAATAAATATATTTTGGCCACAGACCTCGGAACCTCATTTGTAAAGTGGGTTCTATTTTGACATTCAGCCTTCCAAGCCCGCCAGATTTATCCAAATTCACGTCATTATTGGAAAATCCATTCAAGTCTCCTCCCGTATTGCCGATATATTTACCAGCAAATGAAAGAATTTGAGCCTATACAATTTGGTAAATATCAGCTGCTTCAAAAAATTGCCGTGGGCGGCATGGCCGAACTGTATCGTGCCAAAGTCACCCGTGATCACGGTTTTGAAAAACGGGTTGCCATAAAAAAAATATTGCCGCACCTTACCGATGAAGGCAACCTGATCAAGGCGTTTATCGATGAAGCCAAGCTGGCGGCCCTGCTACAGCATGAAAACATCGTTCAGATATATGATTTCGGCAGCATCGATGGCGAATACTTTATCGCCATGGAATACCTTTTTGGCAAGGATCTGCGCAAGCTGATCTTTAAGGCTGCAGAAACGGGCATTCCGCTGAGCCTGGAAAATACCCTTTACATTGTCTCGCGTATCTGTGCCGGGCTTGATTATTCTCATCACCTAAAAGACCTGCAGGGCAAACCGCTAAACATCATCCATCGTGATATCAACCCCCAAAATATTTTTTTGACCTATGAAGGTCAGGTGAAAATTATTGATTTCGGTATTGCCAAGGCCGCCAGCCACAATAGCACCACCCATGAGGGCTTGATTAAAGGAAAACTGGCTTATATGTCGCCGGAGCAGGCCATTGGTAAAGCCGTCGACCGCCGGTCCGACATTTTTTCCACCGGGATTATTTTCTATGAGCTTTTGACGGGAAGGCGGATGTTTGAAGGCGAAACGATGCACATTTATAACCTGGTGCGTGAAGCCCGCTATGAACCACTGGGCGAGATATTACCGGATCTTCCCGCAAAACTTTATGCGGTTGTTGAACGGGCCCTGGCAAAGGAACCCGATGAGCGCTATCAGACCTGCGGAGAAATGCTCGCCGATCTGGAAGAATGCATCTTTGACCTGTCTATCCGGCCGAATGGCAGGAGCTTTGCTCAGTTTATTAAGGAATTTTTTAAGGAAGAATTGGCGGTTGATGAAACCGCATTGTGGACAAAAACAAAAACTTACGTTGACGGGCAATCCGATTTGGGCAGTCAGCTGCCTGACGCTGACGGATGTCCCGGTAGCACCGTTTTCCTTGCCGATCCCCAGAAATGGCAGCCGCTTCAGCGCAATATCTGGCGCTTTGCGCTGGTGGCTGGCCTGACTCTGCTCGGCTTTGCGTTAAATCTCAGTCTGGCTGAACTGCCCTTTACACCGTCAGACCGAAGCGTTTCGGCCTATTCGATTGATTTGGCACCGGCAGGTGTTGACACAACCGCAAAGCAAATTCAAGCTGGCCGGGACGCACTTCAGGCGAAACAATTTTCTTTAGCAGTGGCGCTTTTTGAAGCGGTTTTGGCAGATGATAAATCCTTAATCAACAGCATCTCGGATGCCTATCTGGCTGCGCTGCAGGGATTGGCCGAGGAACTGATCTCAACGGACAGGCAATCGGCTAAAAACGTATTGCTCAAAGCACTGAATATAGACTCTGCCAGCGTTCAGGTACTTTCCAAACTTGGCTACATTTACCTCCGCGATAATAATTATCCGCAGGCTGTCGAAACCTACCAAAAGGTTGCCGAGCTCGAACCTCAGATGCCGAATGCCTTTTTCAACCTCGGATACATTTATGCGGTTACTGAAAACTATGACAAGGCCAAAGAAATGTACGCACGCGTGGTTCAACTGGAGCCTGTTTTTTTAGATGAAGCTTTATTTAACCTTGCCATGGTTCAGGAGCAACTGGGCGAACGCCGCCAATGCTTAAAGAGCCTCAAGCAGGCCATCGAAATTAATCCTGCCAACGAATCGGCCCTGGCCTATTTAAAGCAATTAACAGAACTAAAGGAGTAAATTTATGAAGTTTCTACTGAGGAAACAATGCCAAAATTGCATCCTTGCAGGAATGATTCTGGCGATGCTGTTTGGCTGTGCCAGCGTCAGAGAAATGAATGTCGGCCAAAAATACGATGATTCCAAAAGCTGGATTAAAGTAAAATGGCAGGAGATGGGTTCCAAATTTTCATCTTCCGGAAATGAGGAAAAATCCATTAAGCCTCACCAACACAAAACCGATTATTTCGTCTACGAAACCCAGTGGTCCTATGAGACACTGCCAGGGATTGCCGAGTGGTTTACGGAAGCGTCTGACAACTGGAAAGCTCTGGCCGCGGTTAACCCGGAAGTCAGCCCCAAACGCATTGCCGCCGGCACCGTGATTTTGATTCCGGCCAGGCTAATTAAAAATAAAAATTTGCCAACCGAAGACTTTGCAGCCAAACACCGCATCTATTATTTTGAGCACCAGGTAAAATGGTCCGGAGAAACGCTGGCTTTGATTGCAAAGTGGTATACGGGCCGTTATGGAAACTGGCGAGCGATTGCCCGGGCAAATCCGGGACTCAACCCGAATCGAATTGCGGTTGGAAACATTATCTATATTCCACCGGAAATGATGAAAGTCAAAAAGCCCCTGCCGCTTAAAGTGGTCGCCAAAACCCTGCCGGTCTACTTTGCCCACATCGTGACCCAGCCAGATGAAAAATTTACCGATATTGCCAGGTGGTACACCGGGGATGCGGAAAACCATAAGTCCATTGCTGAAGCTAACCCAGACATTGATCCTGAGTTTCTGCTGGTCGGCAACGAAATATATATACCGTCCGCTTTGCTAAAAACGCACAAGCCCATGTATTCAAAATCGGATCAAACATCGGTTGCCAAGTCGGACGAGAAATCTCCGGCCGCCCAGGTCACCGCTCCGGCTTCGCCCGCAACCAAACCAAAGAAAATCCAGTTATTTGGCCCCAAGCAGTTCTCGGACCGCTGATAATCGATTTGATAATTTAAAAAAAATACGGTTGTGCATAAAGCCCAAGTAACACTCTATCAACCACGAAGGGCACGAAGATCACCAAGAAAAGATTGCTTAATTTCCCTGCGCAACTTTCGTGATCTTCGTGGTGCGACAATCGGCGGACCGACTCGACTGGAACTTTCCGGATAACCACGTAACAAAAGTTCGGTCCTGGCACGCGCAGGGCCGTTTTTGTATGGGCACATCTGGCCATTTTGGGCGAACGGATCAATCGGTCTGATTGAATGATTATTCATTCGTTGAATTTCCGCGTATGCATCCATTCCAAATTTTCTTATTTTAATTCGCCAAATTTAAATCGATATAATAAACTGAAATTACATATTATAAATATTTTATCAAATTTGAAGCATTGTGAGTTTTTGCTTGACAGATGTTTGATGGCTTTGATAAGTGAATGAATATTCATTCATATTTATTACCCACTTTTTACGAGGAGGCCATTATGCCAAGGAAGATCCGATCTGCCGCTGTCATCGGTTCAGGAATTATGGGAGGCGGTATCGCTGCTTTGCTGGCCGGGGCCGGCATAAAAACGTTTTTGCTGGATATCGTACCGCCGAATTTAAAGGCAGAAGAAAAAAATGACCCGCTGGCCCGCAACCGAATCGTGAAGGCCGGCCTGGATGCCGCGCTGGCGATCCAACCGGCGCTTTTTATGTCGCGCCGGGATGCGGAACGTATTACGATCGGCAATCTGGAGGACGATTTTGAAAAGATCGCCGACTGCGATTGGATTGTTGAGGTCGTCATTGAAAATTTAAAGATCAAACAGGACCTTTTGAAACGAATTGAGCCCGTGCGAAAAAAAGGCACGATCGTTTCTTCGAACACCTCCGGTATCCCGCTAAAAGCCATGTCTGAAGGGTGCGGTAAAGAATTTAAACAACACTTTCTGGGAACCCACTTTTTTAACCCGGTCAGATATATGAAACTGCTCGAAATTATCCCCGGAGAGGAAACCCTGAGCGAGATCCTGGAGTTTATGGCAAATTTTGGAGAAAGGACTCTGGGAAAAGGGATTGTATGGGCCAAAGACACGCCGAATTTTGTCGGCAATCGAATCGGCGTGCAGGGAATGGTGAAGGCCATGCAGTTGATGCTGGAAGAAGGGATCTCCATTCCTGAGGTCGATGCTGTCTTCGGCCCGGCTACGGGCAGACCCCGCACCGGGATGTTTAAAACAGCCGATCTGGTAGGATTGGATACCCTGGCTCACGTGGCCCAAAACACCTATGAGATGATTGCCCATGATGAAGACCGCGAGAGTTTTGTCCTGCCGCAGTTTGTAAATGCCATGATCGAAAAGAAGTTGCTGGGCAAAAAAAGCCAGAGCGGATTTTATAAAACCGACCTGACACCGGAATGGCAAAAAATCCGTAAAGTCATCAATCCGGTCACCCTTGAATATGAAGAGGCCCGGTCGCCGGACTTACCCTGTCTGGCGGCAGCTCAAAAAGCAAGAACGTTGCCGGAAAAAATGCGGGCGGTGGTTTATGCAGAGGACAGGGGTGCTCGTTTTGCCTGGAGAGCGATTGCCAGCAACCTGATCTATGCAGCCAACCGGATTCCGGAAATTTCAGATACGATCGTGGATATCGACAACGCCATGCGTTGGGGCTTTAATCTGGAGATGGGGCCGTTTGAAACCTGGGATGCCATCGGCCTGGAAGCCTCCGTTGCGCGCATGGAAAAAGACGGTTTTGCCGTACCGGATAAGGTCCAAAAAATGCTGAAAGCCGGAGACACCTCGTTTTATAAAACAGAAAATGGCACACTGTTTTACTATGATTTTGAATCTGAAAGCTATAAAGAACGGGTGGTCAGCGAGAACATCATTTCGCTGGCAGCGGCCAAGGCCAAAGGAAAGGCTGTCAGGACTTCCGAATCGGCCAGCCTGATCGACCTGGATGACGGCGTTTTCTGCCTCGAATTTCATACCAAGATGAATTCGTTGAATCAGCAAATCGTCGAAGCAGTTCAAGAAGCCAGAGAATTTGTTGATAGGGAAGGCGTCGGTCTGGTGATCGGCAATCAGGCCGGCGGGATGCCGGGTGCCTTTTCAGCTGGCGCCAATCTGTCCGATGTAAGTGCTGCGGCAAAAGAGAACCGCTTTGATGACATCGAACAGATGGTCAAAGGCTTGCAGTATGGCCTTCAGGATTTGAGATACGCTGCCTTTCCGGTTGTCGCAGCCCCCTATGGATTAACCCTCGGCGGTGGCTGCGAGGTTTGCCTGGCTGCGGATAAGATTGTCGCCCACGCCGAGCTGTACATGGGACAGGTGGAAATCGGGGTTGGGTTGATCCCCGCCGGCGGTGCCTGCTTGAACCTGATGAAAAAATTCTTAAGTTCGGTGCCCGACGCGGTCACCGGTTTGGATCTGGCCAAATTTTTCCTGCCGGTCTTTATGGCCGTCGCCATGGCGAAAGTTTCCACCTCGGCTGCGGATGCCAGAGCCAATGGCTTTTTGGGTCAGAGAGATCGCATCGTTTTTAATCGGGACCATCTGATCGGTGAAGCCAAAAAGGACGTTTTAAAAATGGTGGACGAAGGCTATGCGCCACCGCCTAAAAGAAAAATTAAAGTACTGGGGCAGGCAGCTCAGGGGATGGTCGCTGCGGAAATATCCAATATGCTCAGCGGCAAGTTCATCTCCGAGTATGATGCTTTCCTGGCCAAAAGGATTGCTTATGTCATCAGCGGCGGAGATGTGCGGGACAATGCTGAAGTCGAAGAAGATGTCATTTTGACTTTAGAACGCGAAGCCTTCCTGGATCTTTTAAAAGAGGAAAAAACCCTGGCGCGCATTGCACATATGCTGTCAACTGGAAAGCCACTCAGAAATTAATTATGGATTATTCGTAATGGGTTGGTGATTCTACTGTGGCCAGCAGTTATAAAATTCGAAATTCGAAAAACGAAACGCGAAACAATTTCGAAATTCGTGCTTCGGATTTAGCGATACGAATAAAAACATCTTAGCCTTTTAAATTTAGGGAGGGTAATAATATGAGAGATGCCTATATCGTAACTTCGATAAGAACGCCGGGTTGCAAACGCAGTAAGGGGGCGTTCAAGGACACCCGGCCGGAGGATTTGCTGTCCTTTATCCTGACCGCAGCTGTTGAGAAAACGAAGGGCCTGGCAAAAAAGGATGTGGAAGACATCATGATCGGCTGCTCTTTTCCCGAAGCCGAACAGGGACTCAATATCGGTCGGATTGCTTCCCAGATTGCCGGTTTTCCGGTGGAAGTGACCGGCGCCACCGTAAACCGTTTCTGCGCCTCCGGCCTGGAAGCCATTGCCCAATCCGCGTTGCGGGTGATGTCCGGCTGGTCGGATATTGTCATCGGCGGGGGTCTGGAATCCATGACATATGTTCCCATGGGGGGCAACCTCCCGCGGCCGCATCCGGAGCACACCAAAAAGCTGGCCGATTTGTATGCTTCCATGGGCATTACCGCTGAAAATGTGGCCAGCCGCTACAAGGTGTCGCGTGAGGCCCAGGACGAATTTGCCTATCAATCCCAGATGAAGGCGGCCGAGGCTAAAAATAAAAAGCGCTATAAGGAAATTGTGCCCACCCCGGCGACAAAATATGTTGTTCAGAAAGATGGGACTTACAAAAAAGAAACTTTTTTACAGGATTTTGATGACGGTATCCGCGAGGATACGACCCTGGAAGGACTGGCAGGTCTCAATCCGGTCTTTGCCGCCGGCGGTACCGTTACGGCCGGCAATTCCTCCCAGATGACCGACGGTGCCGCAGCCAGCGTCATTGTGAGTGAAGGCAAAGTCAAAGCGCTGGGTCTCAAACCGGTTGCCAAATTTAAGTGTTATACCACGGTGGGCTGCCGGCCGGACGAAATGGGTATCGGGCCCGCGCTGGCCATCCCCAAACTGCTCAAAATGGCCGGAATGAATTTAAAAGACATCGGTCTGTTTGAAATCAACGAAGCCTTTGCTTCCCAGGCCCTTTACTGTGTCAAGGAGCTCGGAATCGATATGCAAAACGTCAACGTCCACGGCGGCGCGATCGCCCTGGGACATCCCCTGGGATGCACCGGCGCCAAGCTGTGCGCAACGCTGCTTAGCAACATGCAGGATCGCGGCGTCAAATACGGTGTGGAGTCCATGTGCATCGGCGGCGGGATGGGCGCGGCGGCCCTGTTTGAATTGTGTGATTGAGGTGTAGGTTCAGACGGTTTGATCAATTATAGCGGTTGTCAGAAATATGTTTCGCTAAACCGTCATTGCGAGGAGCTTTGCGACGAAGCAATCTTTTGCGAAACTGAAGAGATTGCTTCGCTTCGCTCGCAATGACTCTTGAAAGATTCACTCAGTCGATCGGAACGTATTTTTGACAGTTACTATAATGAGGCTGCCGGTGGCAGCCTTATTTCAGCATGATTTTTCCGATGTAACTTGCAAAAAGACCTGCTCGTTTTCCCAGTTCATTTCTAACAGCCCGGCAAGATCTGTTTTCTCATCATTCAGATGAATAGAAATGCAGGCAGTCTTCAATTCCTCGGAGTTGGATAACAAAAAATTGCGAAAGGAATGGCCTTCCACGATAACGCCTTTCTGCAAAAACGCCGGTCCCAGTTCTCTGGCGATCATGTTAAAAAATTTCAGTGTAATCTCGCCGTCGCCACCGGCTATGGATTCTTTTGATTTTGAGTAGGATATGGTACCGCGAAAAGACGCGTAACGTCCGCCCTTGCGAAACGTCGCTCCCACCAACCCGGGCATGGCGGCCGACAGGGCCAGCCGTGAGCCATCTTCAACCCAGGCAGCATCGGTATTGTCTACTGCTTTGCCATCCAAGAAGATGGTCTGTATTCGGTTCTCAAAATAATCATCAGAGATACCGAGCTGACCGCAGAACAATTCTCTGATGCTCTGACCGGTTTTGACTTTAAGTCTGAAACCGGGCGCTATCAATGTCAGGAACCGGGGCGTCAGATGGGCTTTTGTGCCAAGGCGAACATGCGGCATGCTTAATTCAAGAGAGGTCATTTTAAAAATTGAATCCCTGTATCGTGCTCCATTAAAGGTTATCTGGGCCGACTCGCATATGCGAATTGACAACAAAAAGAAAAGATGGGGAGACTCAGGAAGAGGCTCCCCATCTGTAAACAACAACATTTTTCGTGTGCCATCACCAGTTAAATACCTGATCCAGATCTTCATCTTTCACCTGGAAGGTGATATTGTGAGGCGGTAATTTTTCCTTTTTAAAGAAATCTGGCAGCCGATCATCTTTGGAAGTTAAGCCGGCCTGCAGATTAAATTCGCGTTCACTTTTCAAAATGGATTTTCCCAGCGCGGTTACATCATCGGCTGTTAGACTCAAACCATAAAAAGCGTTAATCATATCGATCAACGCCTGAAATGTTTCGGGTTGATCCAGCACCGGGAACGCAACAAACAGGCACATACCGGTCGCATCAACCGCAGCCGTTGCAATCTGCAGGTTTCTGGAAAGCTCAATTTGTCCTTCCGGTTTCAAAGGATCCACACTCCCGCCGACGCCCATGATATTGGAGGCAACTGCATAACCCGCAGTATGATCAGCGCCCATGGGGGTGGTGGCGTAAGTTACACCGATTCCTTGTACGCCGCGGGGGTCGTATGCCGGCATGGACTGCCCCTTAACTACCGGAACCCTTTCAACGCCAAAAACCTTTCCTGTCACGGCTGCGCCGCTTCCCAGGATGCGTCCCAGAGGCGTGCCCTGGCCAACCTCTTTGACCAGTTTGATGGCAGCTTCGGCATCGCCAAATTCGGCAACGCCGGCTTCCATGGCGACGGCGATGGTGGCGCCCATTTCAATGGTGTCGAGGCCGAAATCATCATCCAGCCGATCCAGCATGGCAATGGCATCCAGATCGTCGATACCGCAGTTTCCGCCATGGGCCCAGACGGTCTCGTATTCGGGCTGTTTGGTCAGGTATTGGCCGTCTTTATTCAGAAACGTTCCGGAGCAGCGAATGATGCAGCCGCGATGACAGCCATGGGTAGCCGCCCCTTTGCCGCCGCGTTCTTCTTCCAGCGCCGCCTGGGTTTCTCCGCTGATCTTCTCGCAGGTATCGAAGCGCCCCCACATGAAATTTTTGGTCGGGTAGGCGCCGGCTTCATTAATTACGTTTGTCAGAACGTTTGTGCCGTATGCCGGCAATCCTTCACCGCTAACGGGGTGTTTTTTCAGTCCGGCCACCCATTCCTTGTTGGCGGCTTTGAATTTATCCGGATCTTTGGGTTCTCTCATCTTCATCCCGGCATCGTCGATGACGATCACCTTTACCCCTTTTGCGCCCATAACCGCTCCGACGCCGCCGCGACCGGCGTGACGGGTGGGTCTGAGTTCCATGTCGGTGCAGGCGATCGAAGCACCGGCCAATTTCATTTCGCCGGCCTGGCCGATGGAAATGCAGCTGATTTTTTCACCGTATTGGGCTTTCATTTTGTCGACGGTGTCATAGTTTCCGAGCATGCACAGGTCGTTGGCTTCTTTAATATCGACGCCATCCTTGTTGATGACTATTTTGTACAAATTATTTTCTTTGGGTTTGCCTTCCAGAACAATTGCGGCATAACCCAGCCTGCCAAGCATCTGTGAAGGCTGTCCGCCGGCATTGGCTTCTTTGATGCCGCCGGTCAGCGGGCTCTTGCAGCCAACGGAGATGCGGCCGGACATCGCCGCCGTGGAGCCGCTCAACAGACCCGGTGCGATAACCAGTTTGTTATCTTCCCCCAGCGGGTGACACAACGGCGGAACCTCCTTTGAGACGATGGCCGATGTCAACCCACGACCGCCCGAGCCGGCATAATCCCCTACGGGCTCGGTCTTAATCGCCGGGCCGCCATCTGCACCCATGTTGATTCTCAGAATCTTGTCCATGTGCACCTCCCTATTTTTTAAAGTTTATTGTTTCCTAAATATTAGCCCGATCGGGGCATCAGAAGTTAAAGCCTTGAGGATGTGTCAATTGGTATTCCCCCATTTTTATTATTGGTATTGATCAACATTGTCAAGTTCTTTAGCGGTTATCGCTTGCAAATATGACCTCAAATCCTCTATAGGTAAGCAGCAAGTGTATAGAACTGGTTTCGCAACCCCATCTGAGGCTCAAAGCCTGCGTTGCCCCGCAAAGCGGGATTTGCATCGATTCTTTTACACTAAGGTGCATCACAGGCCTCCGGTAAATGCTCACATACTGCACGTATGCTGAGAACAACGACTTTCCCGATCGGCCTGAGGCCTTGCCTTTGAACCTGATCTGAGGTTTTGAAACCACTTCTTAGGAAGGATTCAGTCCATGAAAATTTTTCGTTACCCGTCGCGCTCGGCGCAACAGCGTGTTGCCCGAATTATCAATCGCGGCCTTGTTTTGCCCAAAAAGGATCTCGCTGCTGTCAATCGCATTTGTGAAGACGTCCGCAAACAGGGTGACCGAGCGGTCATTTCTTATACCCGGCGCTTTGATGCGGCGCGCATGACCATCCGGTCGATGCGGGTCTCACAGAAGGAATTTACAGACGCCGCTTTAAAAGTCGATCGGTCTTTTCGCCGGGCCTTGAACCGGGCGGCTTCAAATATCAAACATTTTCATGAACAGCAGCTGCGCCGGTCCTGGATGCAAACCGATCGGCCCGGGACATTGGTCGGCCAGCTGATCAACCCGGTGGATGCCGCCGGAGTCTATGTGCCCGGTGCCAGGGGAGGGGAGACACCGCTGGTGTCCTCGGTGCTGATGGGCGTGATTCCTGCAAAAGTTGCCGGTGTCAAAAAGATTGTCATGGTCACTCCACCCACAAAAAGCGGCGGCGTAAGCCCCCATCTGCTGGTGGCTGCAAAAAAGGCCGGCGTCGACGCCGTTTATAAGGCCGGGAGCGCCTGGGCAATTGCCGCTATGGCCTATGGAACCGAAACCATCCCCAGAGTCGATGTGATTGTCGGGCCCGGCAATATCTATGTCACGCTTGCCAAGAAAATTTTAAGCGGTACGGTCGGCATCGATATGATCGCCGGGCCCAGCGAGATTCTGGTCATTGCCGATCAGAGCGCCAGGCCGGAATTTATCGCGGCGGATCTGCTTTCCCAGGCCGAACACGACATCCTGTCCTCGGCCCTGTTGATTACCGATTCGCAAGAGCTGGCCGCGGCCGCCGTCAGGGAAATCAAGGGGCAGCTGGAAAAACTGGCGCGTGCGGAAATTGCCAGACGCTCGCTGGCGAGATACGGAGCGGTCATTGTCGTCCCGGACACGGATGTGGCCGTCGAACTGGCCAACCGCATTGCCCCGGAGCATCTCGAGCTTCAAATAGACGATCCCTTTGAGGTGGTGGGGAAAATCCGCAACGCCGGCGCTGTATTCGTGGGCAACTATACCCCGGAACCGGTGGGCGATTATATGGCCGGTCCCAACCACGTGCTGCCCACCGCGGGGACCGCACGATTTGCATCGGCACTGTCGGTGGATAATTTTATCAAAAAGACCAGCCTGATTCAGTACAGCCAAAAGGCCTTTCAGCGGGAAGCCCCCGACATCATTCGCCTGGCGGAAATCGAGGGACTGGGGGCTCATGCCGGCTCGATCAAGGTCAGATTATAATACCGGATTTCAAGTACCTGGAAAATCTTTGATTTCCTTATAAAGTGCCAGGTTCTCCTTGAGAAGATCGGCAATCGGCAGGCTATACGGGCACTTTTCTTCACATTCTCCGCACTCGATGCATGCCGCCACGCTTTCCATGGCTTTTCCCAGCCAGGCAGTAACCTCTTCAGGGGAAAGGCGCTTTGCGACCGCCTGAAAAATAAGGACTGAGGGAATCAGAACGCCCTGCTCACAAGGCATGCAGTATTCACAGCGGTGGCAGAACGTCTTTCCCAGCACAGTCTGAATATTTTTCATCTCTTTTAAATCATTCCCGGAGAGCGGCTGCGGATGGCGGTATAACGCTATGATTTCGTCCGCTTCTTTTTTTGAACGGATACCGGGGATTGGCACGACATAGGGATGCTGCTGCAGAAATCCGAAGCAGAGTTTTGCGCTTTCCAGCAAGCCGCCGCCAAGGGGCTTCATGCCGATGATGCCGACATTATTCTGGCGGGCAAAAGGAAAGAGCTCGTTTTGCGGGTCATTTTCAATAAAGTTAAACGGGAACTGGAGGGTTTGAAACAGGCCGGTTTTCAGCGCTTCCACGGCCGTTGTCATACTGTGGGATGAGATTCCGATAAACCGAATTTTACCCGCATCGCGCGCTTCGCTGACAGCCTGGTAGGCGCCCTGCGGGGCCAGGACCTGTTCGAGCGCTTCTTGATTGGAAACGTTGTGCAACTGATAAATATCGATCCAATCCGTTTTCAATAACTGAAGCGAGTGATCGATATGGGCGGCGGCACCCTTTGCATCTCTCTCAGCGGTTTTGGTGGCAATGACCACTTTATCCCTGACCGATTCCAGGGCAGCGCCGATTTTTTCCTCACTGGTGGCATACATATTGGCCGTATCAAAAAACGTAATTCCCAGATCGAAACAATATTTGACGATGGTAACGGCTTCTTCGTTCGATAACGGAATGATGGGTATGCCCCCAAAGCCGACTTCAGATATTTCCAGATCCGTGCCACCCAGTTTGACAGTATTCACTTTTCCCCCTGAGAGAATGCAAGCTGTTTAGAAGTGGTATCAAAACCCCATCTAACGTCCGATAGCCGCGTTGCCCCGTGAAGCGGGATTTGCACCAATTCCAGTGCACCAAGGTGCAGCACAGACCTCTTTAAAATGCTCACATACCCTGATGTATGCTGGGAACAACGACTTTTTCATCGGCCTGCGCTTGCTGAGCACGTTAATAAAAAAAGATCAGAGGCGAAGTCCCGCCGGCTGGCGGGGCTCTCGAACGCGATCTGAGGTTTTGAAACCACTTTTAGGTTAAAATATTAATCAACGCTCAAGTTGTTTATGTAGGTTTCAAATCGCATGCCGCCGGTGGAGGCATAGACATTGCCGTTCAGCGGGGCCAGATCACCGCTTTCGATCAGCAGTTCGCAATGGCTGACGATTTCATTGGCAGCCATCATGCTGCCGAAACCCTCGAGCAGCCTTTCTTCAAAATGCGCCGCAGCAATTTTCTCAGCCGTTTTAGGCCCGGTGCTCAAAATTTCGATGATGGCCCCGCAGCGCGCAATGTGATGGGCCAGCAGCTCTTTTGCCCGGCTTTCAAGGTCAACCGGGTTCCAGTGGCCGTTGTAATAAAACCGATGGGCCGGAAGCACGACCAATCCTGCATAATCCTGGGCGATCTCAATTAATTTTTTGAGGGACAGGATATAGCGGCGCAAACCAAAAATGGCCGCGGCATCCGGATAGTGGGGTTTGATGACTGCGGCGACATCGTCGAACAAAGACAGGCGCGTCGGCCACGGAGAAATATCCGGCAGAATGGTGTCGCCCACAATGATGGCTTCTTCACCCAGCCGGACGGCCAGACAATCCGGGCTGTGCCCTGGCAGGTGATAGGCACAGATATCGGGTCCAATGTCGTTTTGACCATCGCCGATGGGATCAATTTCCAACCCCTGCAGGACATCGTGATATCCGAGACAGTTTTGAGAATAAAATGACTCCGGCATCGGGCAATGCCAGCATTTAGCCGGAAAATTCTTTTTGTTTCCCGCGGGGGATTTAGCGGGATATCTCCTGATCAAATGATCATAGATCTTATGGGCTCTTACTTTCAAACGGGTTGAGTCCACCAGTTCTGAGAGCCCGCCGTCATGGTCTTCATGGCTGTGGCTGATCAAAACAAATTCAAGGTCGGCGGCGGTTATTCCGGTTTCTTCCATCATTGCAACCAGTTTTTTGCCCTGACCGAATCGGCCGGCATCCACCAGAAACGGTCTGTCGGACTGTACGACATAATTCCAGGTCGGTCCCAGGTCCCAGTGACCACCGTAAATGTTTTTAGTGGGCAGGCCGATAATCTCCAGCCCGGACGGCAGCCGGAAGCGCACTGTCATCTCATTGCCGCTGTCATCGCCCTTGTGTATGACTTCAGCGCATTCAATCAAATCAAAATTCTCTCCCTTTCAGGCAGCAATTCCATCCCCCGGTAAATAAGGCATAGCGCATGGCGCATAGAGCAAAGCGGTTGAATGAATAGAAGGGCAATCTCAGGTTTTTTAACCCTATGCCCCATGCCATTTAGTTAGCCTTAACGGTGTGGAACGCTGCCACAAAATTCCCTACTGCCGATTGGAAACCAATTACAGTTGTTCGATCAGATCGCACAACAACCTCACGCCAAAACCGGTGCCACCGGGACCACAGTAGGCTTCGCCTTTTTTGATGTAGGCTGGACCGGCAATATCGATATGGGCCCAACGGGTATCTCCGCTAAATTCCGATAAAAATAAAGCGGCTGTGATGGCACCGCCCCACCGGGCAGTGGGCATGTTGTTGAGGTCGGCAAAATCGCTTTTGAGAAGCTCTTTATAATCTTCCGGCATGGGCATTCGCCAGCAGCGCTCGTATGTTTTGTTGCCGGACGTGATAATGGCCCCTGCCAGTGCATCGTCGGGCGTAAAAACACCGGCAATTTTTTCCCCCAGGGCCACAATGCAGGCGCCGGTAAGGGTTGCCAGGTCGATCATCATCCTCGGCCTGTACTTTTTAACGACATAAGACATGGCGTCGATCAATATCAAACGGCCTTCGGCGTCGGTATTTCCAATTTCAATGGTTTTACCGGCATAGCTTCGCACGATATCGCCAGGCCGGACGGCATTGCCGGAAGGCATATTTTCAACAATCGGGATGGCGCCGATCACATGTGACTTTGTCTTCAGCCGGGCCAGGGTGATCAGGGTGGCGGCGACAACCGCAGCACCGGACATGTCCGATTTCATGCCGGCCATGCTACCGCCGGTCTTAATGTTGAGGCCGCCGGAGTCGAAGGTGACCCCTTTTCCAACCAGCGCCAGGGTTTTTTTTGTGCCGGCAGGCTTATGTTCCAATATCACCATGCTGGGCTTGCACCGGCTTCCGGCCGCCACTGCCAGCAGGGCACCAAACTTGTGCTGCTTTAAATCTTTTTCCCGCAGCACCCGGATTTTAAGGCCGTGTTTTCGGGCTCTTGAGACAATTGCGCGTGTAAACTGCTCCGGTGTTTTTTCATTTGATGGCGTACTGACCCACTCGCGCGCCAGGAGGGCACCGGCGCAAATGGTGTTTACTTTTGGCGGAATTTTTTTCAGTTTGCCCGCTGCTCCGGGTTCAATCCAAAAGTTGATCTGCTTTAATGGCTTTTTTTTCTTTTCTTTTTTGTATTTATCGAACACATGATTTCCCAGGCAGGCACCTTCCAGCATGGCTTCAACAACCTCGGGCATTTTCAATTTAAACTTTGCGCTCGCGGGCACCGCAACCCAAATTATTTTGAAACCGGCCTGAATACATCGGTTGACTGCCGTGCCGCAAAATGATCGCAAAACTTCATGATCGATTTTTTCGAACTTTCCAAGCCCGATACAGATAATCCGTTCGATGGCCAGGTTTCTGACATCGTAAAGGGTGACCACATCCCCCTTTTCGGCTTTGAATTCTTTCAGTTTTAAAGCCTTTTGGGCGATCCCTTTGATTACACGGTCAGCGTGGATTTCTTTGTCTTCACATACCGGCACGATAAGCGTTTCGATTTTTTG
>Ga0209742_10000366_pt1 | contig 24495 bp, 20 predicted proteins | sample DeeMarSeWOR38_10_FD_187462 | JGI IMG/M metagenome (GOLD analysis project Ga0209742, IMG submission 187462) | Marine sediment microbial communities from White Oak River estuary, North Carolina - WOR-3-8_10 (SPAdes) (version 2) | ecosystem: Environmental > Aquatic > Marine > Intertidal zone >... | reverse complement strand
AGGGCTACCTGAATAGTCAACATAACGATATGCTTCATTTAACGAAGGCTTCTTATCAGTTCTAAAAGTTGGGATTTCTCCAACATATCCACACTATTGAACCCCTCCAAAAACCTGTGATACTCGTTTTATATCTGTAAAATCATTTAGGTCGAAAGATATAAATAAATTTGTTAGATCCATAATACATCCTAAAGAAAACGCCCCTCAAATCGCCTCTGAGGGGCTTACCTTTGTCATAAAAAAACGCCCAAAACTCCCCTAAAATATGCTCTCCGTTATGATACTTTTAGAAAGCCAAAAATCATAACCACCTAATTTTATTATATCATTGTAAATTGGATCTTGGGCTGCACTTACTAAATGAGAGGTTTTTTTGATGAGTCCCGCCGTACGGCGGGATTTTACATCTATTTTTTATAATACTAAGGCGTTCAACAAGCCGCACAACCCGCCTTCGCTGAAGCTACGGCAGGCATGGGAATCTATCCTTCAGCGTAATTGAAGTACGTTGAAGGCTGAAATCCGCGGAGAACGCCTCTCATCGGAAAAAGATCCATTTAAAAACGAAAATTACCAGCCGATAGTGAGGTAGTCATGCATCGAATTGGCTGCGATTCTCCCTGCGCCCATGGCCAGGATAACCGTGGCCGAGCCGGTTACAATGTCGCCGCCGGCCCACACACCTTTTTTGGTGGTTTTGGCGGTTTTTTCATCCGCCTGGATGTAGCCCCACTTATTGAGACTCAACCCGCCGGTAGATTGCGTCAGAATCGGATTGGCTCCGGTCCCCACGGCCACAATTACCAGGTCACATTCCAGTTCAAATTCTGAGCCCTTTAGCGGAACCGGCCGACGTCGACCCGACGCATCGGGTTCTCCCAGTTCCATTTTCAGGCATTCCATCCCGATAACACGGCCCTTGTCATCGCCAAGAAATTTTGTTGGCGCTGCCAGAAAAAAGAACTCGACTCCTTCCTCCTCGGCGTGGTGAACTTCTGCGGCCCTGGCCGGCACCTCAGTCCTCGAACGACGATATACGATACGGGAACTTTCGGCTCCCAAGCGCAAAGCAGTGCGAGCGGAGTCCATGGCCACGTTTCCGGCACCCAGGGTGACCACATTTTTCCCCTGAATAATGGGTGTGTCGTACTCTGGAAACAGGTACGCCTTCATCAGATTAGAGCGTGTCAGGTATTCATTGGCCGAATAGATGCCAATAAGATTTTTTCCGGGAACATCCAACAGGACCGGTAGGCCGGCCCCAACCCCGATAAAAACAGCCTCATACCCATCCTCGAAGAGCTCGTCGATCGTGATGGTTCTGCCGACCACCTGATTGCATTCCACCTTTACGCCCAGTCTTTCAAGAAAATGGACTTCCTGGGCAACAATATCTTTCGGTAGCCGAAATTCGGGGATACCATATACGAGCACGCCGCCCGGCTTGTGAAAAGCTTCAAATACCGTTACCTGGTGCCCCTTGACAATCAGATCGCCTGCTACCGTCAGGCCCGCGGGGCCGGAGCCAACAACCGCGACCCTTTTCCCGGTGGGATCCGCTTTTGGCGGCAACGCACCGGTGCCGTTTGCCCGTTCCCAATCTGCCGCAAACCTTTCCAGGTTGCCGATGGCGACCGGCTCTCCTTTTTTGCCGACGATACACAGGCCTTCACACTGAATTTCCTGGGGACATACCCGCCCGCAAACCGCCGGCAGGCTGTTCTTCTGCCAAATATGGCGAATGGATTCGGTAAATTTTTCTTCTTTGATCAGCTGGATAAAGCCCGGTATATCGATCTCAACGGGGCAGCCAGCCACACACCCCGGCTTTTTGCACTGCAGACACCTTTCGGCCTCTTTAATCGCTGTTTCCGGATCATAGCCAATGGGGACCTCATCAAAATTTTTCGCTCGAACCTTGGGTTTCTGCTCCGGCATGGGTTGCCGGGGGATCTTTTCTCTTTTAACTTTTTGGGTCGCTTCTTCCGCCATTTTATCCTCCGCAAGAGAAATGATACTTCATTAAAATCCGTTAACCGCGAAATGATATGTAAAATTGGGGGTGCCGTAAAATTTTTCGATAAATCTAAGGATTCATCATGCAAAAATCTTCATAGCACTGTTTCTCATTTTCACAATAAGCCTGCAAACGAAGCGTCAATTCGTCGTAATCCACCTGGTGGCCGTCAAATTCAGGTCCGTCCACACAGGCAAACTTGGTCTGCCCCCCGACCGAAACGCGGCATCCGCCGCACATACCGGTGCCATCCACCATAATCGGATTCAGGCTGACCAGCGTTGGCACATTAAATTCCTTGGTCATCAGAGATACGAACTTCATCATCGGAACCGGTCCGATAGCAACGGCCTGATCAATTTTCTCTTTTTTCAGGACCTCTTTTAAAACATCGGTGACAAAACCGTGGTGTCCGTAAGAGCCGTCATCCGTGCAGATCCGGAGTTCATGGGATGCCGCTTTCATGCGATCTTCGAGAATCAGCAGATCCTTGGTCCGGGCGCCAATAATACAGATGACATAATTGCCGGCTTCTTTTAAGGCCCGGGTAATCGGGTGCAACACGGCAATTCCGGTACCGCCGCCAACACAAACGACCCTGCCGACTTTTTCAATATGGGTCGGCTTCCCCAGGGGGCCGATCACATCCTGATAGCCGTCACCGACCTGCAGGGTCTTAAAAAGCGCGGTTGACTTGCCCACGACTTGATAGATGACGGTAATGGTTCCTTTTTCTGGATCCGTTTCAGCCATGGTCAACGGTATGCGCTCACCGGTTTCATTGGCCTTCAGAATCACAAACTGACCGGGTTTGGCCTTGCGGGCAATCATCGGTGCTTCAATATCGTTCAGCACCACCGTTCCGTCTGACATTTCTTCTCTTTTCACTATTTTAAACATCGAAAACCTCCAGACCGTTATTTCTTGGGCATCATTATCCATCATCGAAGGCAGGCCACCTGCCGAGCGGTTATGCGTTGCCCCGGCTATTTTTAGTCTAAGAGAGCAATATTGTCAGAAACCGGAATTGAAATCAAGGTAAAATCTTGATCATCCCCAGGTTCATTGATATAGCTCAGAACCTATCGCAAAAATGGTACACCTGTTGATATTGCAATCCTGAATGTTGGTGAAAAAAATGAAATTATTCGACAGCCACTGCCATCTGGATGATCAAGCTTACCGGAAAGATATCGTGCGGGTGATTGAACGCGCGCATCAGAATGGTGTCATCAGGATGATGACGGTCGGAGTCAATAAAAAAACGGCCATTCGGGCCGTATCCCTGGCAGAAGCCCATACGGATCTATATGCCTCGGTGGGATTTCATCCCCACGATGCCAAACAATGCACTCCGGACGCACTCGATTTTATGATAGCGTTGGCCAAAAGCCCGAAAGTCATGGCGTGGGGCGAAATCGGGCTGGATTACAACCGCATGTACTCTCCGCGCAACGATCAGGAAAAATGGTTTGTTCGCCAACTGGAAATTGCCGGTGAACTCGGCTTTCCCATGATTTTCCATGAGCGCGACAGCAACGGCCGCTTTCTGGACATCCTCAAAGTCCATGTGAGCAAAAAACAGATCGGCGTCATCCACTGCTTCAGCGGCAATCCCGCTGAACTGAAACAATATCTAAGCATGGGCCTTTATATTGGAATTACCGGCATCCTGACCCTCAAAGGCCGGGGGGCCGGCCTGCGGCAAATGGTTAGCCAGATACCCTCAGATCGCCTCTTGGTGGAAACCGACGCACCCTATCTGACCCCGGCCCCTGAAAAAAACCGCACCCGGCGCAACGAACCCGCCTTTGTCAAATCGGTTCTGCTGAAGCTGGCCGAAATCCGCGGGGAAGATCCCGATCATCTCGCCCAGATCATCTGGAATAACACCAATCGTTTGTATGGGATCGATTAGCCGCAGACAAACAGAATATTTAATTGGCCACGGACACACACAGACCTACACGGACAAGCCTTTTCCTCGGGCGACGCTGCCCGAGGAAAAAAGTTAATTGAGCTTATCGTTATTTTAATCGCGAATCGATTGACCGTTTTTGTTCGGCCAGAGCGAATGCGGTCGGCCGGGCAAAAGTTAGTGTGAGTCTGTGTGGGTCTGTGGCTAATTTTATAAATCAGAAATGTCGATTAAGCCGCAAACTACTTCAGCATTAATTGACTGACGGCCTGCTCCAGGCCATCGATGGACAGCTCGAACATGGGAAATATGTCGCGGATGACGGAAATGGTGCGGGTGTAGTCCCACATGGAAGCCGGAACCGGGTTTAACCATACCGCATGGGGAAATGTTTGGATCAGAAACCTGAGGGATTCGATGCTTGGTCTGCCGCTGCGTTCTTCAAGATGAATGGAGCCGTCGGTTGCCATGAGCTCATAGGGGGCCATGCTGGCATCGCCCACAATAATCAATCGGGTTTCAGAATCAAAACGCGCAAATTGGTCAACCGGTTGCGGCTTCTTATAGCGTGCCGCATCTTTCCAGAGGGTACTGTATATCGTGTTGTGAAAAAAGAAGGTTTTAAGATCCTTGAATTGCGCGCGGGCATAATCGAACAGGGTTTGTACCAGCGGTACATAGGGGTCCATGGACCACCCGCCGTTATCAATGGCCAGAATCACTTTCAGGCGATCTTTCAGCGAGCGGTCAAACACGATTTCGATCTCACCGCCGTTTTTCATGGTCTGATAGATGGTTTCATCAATATTGACCTGATCTTTTGGACCGAACGGCACCAGATTGCGAAGCCGCTTTAAGGCTTCACCCATCAGGGCGATGGTCAGCGGCCCGCTCAGAGAATAATCTTTATATCGGCGGTCCATCGCCACCTTCACCGCCGACCGGTTGCGAGAGACCCCACCGACCCGCATGCCCCCGGGGTGGTAACCGGAATGACCCACCGGCGAGTGTCCCCCGGTGCCGATCCATTTGCCCCCTCCGTGATGGGCCTCGGTCTGCTCCTTGAGGCGCTGCTTAAAATATTCGATCAGCTCCTCGGGGGTCAGTTTCATCAGCGCGGACTCATCCATGCCCAGTATTTCAGCCAGCCCTTCGGGATTCTGCAACCAGGCCTCCAGCATCATCCGTGCCACCTCATCGAGCTCAATCCCCTCTGGATCAGGCATATCGGCGCCCTGAAAGGTGTGAGCAAAAACCTGGTCATAAATATCGAAATACCGCTCACTTTTAATCAGGACGGCTCGCGCGGCGGTGTAAAAGTCCTCTAAGGAATTCACCAGCCCTCTGGCCAGCGCCTTGTGAAGGGTTAAAAAGGATGTGGGGCTGACGGGTATTCCAACATCTTTTAATTTGTAAAAAAAATCGACGAACATAATTCACGCTTCGCTTGGCACGGTGCATGGCGCATAGTGCATGGAGTAGAAAAAGATAGATCTGACCCATCCCGATACCCCGTGCCCCATGCGCCATGCCCTATGCATCAGATGGCCCTGCGGCGTCCGATCATGCTTTGCGCCTTTTGCAGGTCCTGGCTTTTCTTGAACAACACGCCCAAATAGGGCAGATCACCCCTGGCCAGCTGTTTGGGCTTGAAATCCGGATCGGCCTTCAGCGCCCGAAGCCAGTTGATCAATTCCCGGGTAGCCGGTCGCTTTTCAATGTCACCGAAATCGCGGACGGCATAAAAAGCGGTAATGGCATTTTCCAACAGATCCGAATCAATTTTTGGAAAATGCACCCCAATAATTTTACGCATCATCGCGGGATCTGGAAAGGCAATATGATGGAAATTACAACGGCCCAGAAACGGATCAGAAAGGTCTTTTTTTGCATTTGAGGTAATGACGATGACCGGACGATGTGTTGCTTTGATGGTTTTATCAATTTCAATGATGTCAAACTCCATCTGGTCGAGCACATCCAGCATATCGTCCTGAAAATCGGTATCGGCCTTGTCGATTTCGTCGATCAGCAGCACGGTTCGCATATCGGATGTAAACGCCTGTCCGATTTTACCCATCCGGATATAATCTTCTATTTTGCTGACATCACGGGTCGAATCACCAAAGCGGCTGTCGTTGAGCCGGGTCAGCGTGTCGTACTGGTACAGCGCCTCAATCAGCTTCATGCTGGATTTCACATTCAGCACAATCAAAGGCATCTTTAAGCTTTCAGCGATCGCATGGGCCAGCATGGTTTTACCGGTGCCGGGCTCCCCTTTCAACAGTAGCGGCATTTCCAGAGCCATGGATATGTTTACGATCTTGGCCAGTTCGTCATCGAGGACATAACGGGTCGCACCTGTAAAATTTTTGTTCGCATTCTCAGTCATTCGCTACCTCACCTTATTTAATGTATTTACTGATCTGTATTAAAAGTTAATAAATTAATCACGAAAACACGAAAATTTTAAAGCACGAAATCCTGGCCTGTCTTTGTTTTTTCGTGTTTTTATTCTTCCGTGCTTTCGTGATAAAAAAATCTTTTTGGGTCTCAACGCTACTGGCCCAGGTCTCATGCCAATGCTATATGCTTTGTCTGAGCTGTTGCGAGACTTCCCGAGTCAATTTTAAGACTTTGATCGCCAGATCGATGCTCAATGAACCGGCACCGCAACTGGGAGTGATCAAGGATTGGGATAGCAGCTTCTCTGAATCAATGCCAAACTTTTCGACTTGCGCTGCTTTTTGTTTCCATTGATCGACCAGAGACTCGGTGGTTGCGTTTTCCAGCTCATCTACGTTCAGGGTTGGTACCATCCCCCAGGCAATAATTTTGCCTGCAGATAGAAATGCCTTGATCCCGTCGGAATACAGGATAAACCGATCAAAATAGGAATAAGCGTCAAAACTGACGATATCCGCGGCTGAATCCAGGACCAGCGACCAGTCCGTATTGGCACAGACATGCACCCCGGCAAGACCGCCAGCCGCATGCACGGAGGCAATAACCTCGTCAAAACTCTGGACAATTCCATCCCGTGAAATGCTGATAAACTCAGATGATCCAAAACCCGCCAGGGCTGGCTCATCAAAGAAAATAATGACCGGGCAACCGATATGGCTTAACTGCTGTACCTGCCAGCGCGCTTTCAACGCCAGCAATTTCACAGCGGCATCTTTCACCTGTTCTTCGTAAATGATGGCTTTTTTGTTCTGATCCGATATTCCGGTACAGAAGGTAAAAGGCCCGGTAATCTGACCCTTGACCGCCACCGGAGGTGTCGAAAGGTGCTTGAGGCTCTCAACGAAAGTAAAAAATCCCCTGGCAGTGTCCTCACGCAACACGAATCTGGACGCAGACAGGTCTGCATTCCCCTCCTCTACAGCCATGTAGTCTTCGTAAAACTTTAAAATATCCCGATCGAATTCATCTTGATCAGTATCAATGTAAGCCCGGTCTCCACCCGTGCAAAGCCCCGGCATCCCTGCCATGAATTGGGCGACCATGCCTTCTTCTTTATGCACCGGAAGCTGAATCCACAGAGGGATCTGGGGCGTATGTTCGAGTACCAGCTGACAGGCTTCGGCATGATCCGTTAGCGGTAGACTGCCGATCAAAGCCGGAAGGCCCCAAGGCCGGAATGGTTTAGGCAAAATTGACACTCCTTATCGTTAAGGTCAGTCATATCGAAGTTTAAGAAAACACATCGAATATATTAAGAAAACATGAGCTTTTCTAAAATTTTTGATATTATCACGTAATTTTTCGCATTGCAATAAATAGATGGCGCCAGTCGTTTATCTGCAAGCCATCTCAATAATAGTCGATTACGATTATGCATAAGCCCAAGTGACGCTCTAAAAACCACGAAGTGCACGAAGATCACGAAAAAAAATGGCCGGGTTTTCCTGCTGGACCTTCCTGGTCTTCTTGGTGCGATAACAAGCCGATCGATTCACTGGCGCTCTCCGGATTTCTGCGCTCTAAATCTGAAAAGATTGACACAAAAATAGGCCGGTGTTATAGTCAGGTTTCTGCTCGGGACGGGCTTTAATTGTCGCAGCAAATTCAACCAGAACCATGCGAGGTTCGAAGTACAAGCTCCCAGAGGTTATCGTGGCAGACATCATTTCCCTTGATAAAAAGCTTGATCTGGCCAAAGATAAAAAAGCGGCTTTAATTCGAAGGCGCAAGGTATTGGCCGTGCAAAAGGTGTTCCAGTGCACCCATTGCTCACTGAAATGCGAAAAATGCGGCACCCAGATCGAGCATGACACGAAAGCCGGGCAAAAATATCGTCGGGATCTGAGGGTCCCTTACAACTTCTGCAAAGGATGCTCCGAAGAATATCAAGAATATATTGAACGCCTGAAAGGCCAGGGGGATTCTGACTGTTACTGGCACAACGAAGCCTGGATTGATGCCTGGACGAAATGGATTGATTATCAAAGCAGTGTTGATCGGTATATTAAATCAAAAGAATTCAAAAAGTTAATCGATGAATTGAAACAGGCCAATCCTGATTGATAGGAGGTATTATGTTTGGAATTGGAATGCCAGAACTGATTATCATACTGGTAATCATTCTGATTATATTTGGCGCCGGAAAATTGCCTGAAATCGGAGCCGGAATGGGCAAAGCCATCAAAAATTTCAGGGGTGAATCGGATAAGGAAGAAAAGAAAGACCCTGAAAAAATTGAAGAGGAAAAGAAACCTGATTCTCCGGCGGACTGATTTGCGAATTGAGCCGGGCAACACCATTCCATCAGCGCACAGTTAATCGACGAAACAAGCCGACCGGTTTTAAACCTGCCATACCGGGTTTCCTCCTGTTATCATTGGATCCTTCCCGATCAAATGCCGTCATACGATAAATCAATTAAAACGGAATATCGTCATCTTCGGGGGCCTGCCCAGGCGATCCCGGTGCTCCCCCTCCGGCCGGACTTTCCGGCTTATATGCGTCACCGGAATCCCGTCCACCTAAAAATTGTACGTCAGTTGCAATGATTTCGGTGGTATACCTTTTGTTGCCATCCCGGTCATCCCATGACCGCGTCTGGATTCGCCCTTCAATATAAACTTGCCGGCCTTTTGAAAGGTATTCCCCACAAAGTTCGCCCAGTTTGCTCCATACGACAATTCGATGCCACTCGGTTCGCTCCTTTTTTTCACCCGTTTCTTTATCTTTCCACTCTTCTGATGTTGCAATGTTAAAATTTGCTACCGCCACTCCGCTGGGGGTGTAACGAACCTCGGGGTCTGCGCCAAGCCGACCGATTAAAATTGCCTTGTTTATTCCAGCCATATTTTCCTCCTCTAAATTCCTTCAATTTTTTCTCAAAATTGATACAGGATTCATTCCTCCATGTCAATCAGACCTTGATTTTCATTTTACAATAGAACTTATTCACTTTACTCTGATGCGCAGTGTTCCGCGCGGCAAATAAGGCATGGGGCATGGGGCAACAGGTTTTGATTAAAATCAGTCTGTCGTCGCACCACGAAGACCAAGAAGGTCGATTAGAAAAATTCAGCCCTACTCTCTCTTTGTGATTTTCGTAAACTTCGTGGTTGTTAAAGCATAACCTGGACTTTATGCATAACCATAAAAAGCATTTTTGCTACGGATTGCAGGAGTTTCCCTGCGGACCTCCCCTGAACATTATTCATTTAAATGGGTTAGCCTTCGAATAAGGCGTCCGGGAAGGGTTTCAACGGCTTGCAATGCGCCGTGGGGGCAGACTTCAATACAGCAATAGCAGCGAATGCAACGATCGTAATCAAAGCCGATGATTTCTTCATAGGGGGTTATCGCCCCGGCCGGACAAATTTTCCAGCACTCGCCGCACATTTTACAAACCTCGGACTCAACCACCGGCCGCTGGATGAAGTGCTTGCGTAGATGTTTTTGCAAACCTTTGGGGCCGAAAGTCAGGGGACCCAAATCCGGCAGTTTATAGTTGAAAATTTGTTTAAAATCACCGGTAATCTCCGGATCCGTATTCAATATTCCCAGTTCTGCTGCAGCCCGCACGGTTGGCAGCTTATGCGGGTTTATTCCCAGCATGCGACAGATGGCCGCATCGGCTGCCGGCGCGCTGCGGCTGCCGACAAGAACGCCGATGTGCCGGGGCTTTCCGCGCCTTCCAGGCCCCTGTCCCTCCAAAGCCAGGATGCCGTCAACAAGCGTAACCGCAGGGTGAATCGCCTGATAGATCTGCACCAGCAGGCGTGCGAACATATTTCGTTCAACGCCGCTTCGCAGGTGCCATTCCGGCTTCTTTAAACCCACAATGCAGCCAAACAGGTTTTTAACCCCCAGGGTCAGTAGCATCTGGGTGTGAGTTTTTAGCTTGGCCAGATTGATCACCACATCCGCTTCAACAGCACTGCGCGCAATGTCGATGCGGCCGAAGGGTTCACCGATATCAACCTGGACAGTCTCTTTAAACGATTTAAACTCAACATGTCTTTTGAGCTTGCCAAAGGCCTCATTGAAGCCCCCTTCCTTAAGGACCCGCTCAAATGACCCCATACCCGGACTATCGGCAACCAGAGGGCGACCGCCTTTTTCCAGAACATATTCGACGGCGGTTTTCACCACCAGGGGATGAGTGAGAATGGCTTTTTCAGGTTTGGCCGGTGAAAGAAAGTTGGGTTTGACAAGCACCCGGCTATTCGGGTGGAACCGATCGCCCCCGATGGCCTCGATCATCTCAAAAACGATCGGCTTTAAAACGGCGTGATCATAGTTGGCGTTTTTAAAGTAGACTTCGATCATGATTCCAAAAGATTTCTAAACGGCAATTACCTGCGAAAGATCGGGTTCATGAAAACACATTTACAAAAAACCGGGCGCCTGTTAAGAAATGGGTTCCTAGAAGTGGTTTCGAAATCTCAGATCAGGTTCAATGGTCCCGCTGAAGCGGGATTACATATCTTATCTTAAAAAATTAATGTATGCATCAAGCGCAGGCCAATCGAGAAAGTCGTTGTTCTCAGCATACGGTTAGTATGTGAGCATTTATCGGAGGCCTGTGATGCACCTCAGTGTAACAGGATCGATGCGAATCCAGCTTCGCTGGGCAACGCAGCCATTGAGCCTCTGATGGGGTTCTGAAACCACTTCAAATCAATGGGACCCCTTACCTTATTCGGCAAGACCGATCGAGTCAATATTATTTGGTAATAGGATGGACGATGCAAAGGCCGATTGCTGAAAACACAGTCCCGGACTCCGATGCGTCCGGAGCAACCCCCCGCCGGGGATATGGTTACGTTATTTTAGCCGCGACTTGCTGGGCTGCCGGGGGATCGGCCTCAAAGTTTCTGTTTAATAGCGGCATTACGCCTTTTCAAGTGGTGCAGCTGCGCCTCACCATCTCAACGACGATCCTGGCATTGTGGCTTTTTTGGCGCCACCGCCATCTTTATAAAATTAACGGAAAAGATGTGCCTTACTTTCTGGTGCTCGGCACTCTGGGCATGGCAGCCGTTAACATCACTTATTTATTTGCGATCAGCCGCTTAAATGTCGCGGTTGCCATTTTACTGGAATACCTGGCCCCAATCTTTATTGCCCTTTATGCGGTTTTGTTTATGCGCGACAGCCTTACCGCTCTGATGAAACTGGCCATTATTTGCGCGGTTGCGGGGTGTTATCTGGTAGTGGGCGCATACAACCTTAATATTCTGAATATGAACATCGCCGGCATCATCAGCGGACTGCTTGCCGCCCTGTCGTTCGCCTGGTGGTCGGTGCACGGCGAGTACGGTATGCGACGCTACAACCCCTGGACGGTTTTGTTTTACGCATTGCTGGTGGCCGCTGTGGAATGGAACATCTTGCACCCGCCTCTGGAAGCGCTGCTGCATGGTTACACATCCCGGATCTGGTTCTGGATCATTTTTATTGCAATTGTCGGCACGGTTCTGCCGTTCGGTTTTTATTATGAGGGCATCAATCTCATTCGGTCAACCCGCGCCAGCATTACATCCACCCTCGAGCCGATTATGGCCGGGATATTTGCCTTTATCTTTTTAAATGAGGCCATGGAACCCCTGCAGCTTGTGGGCGGCGGGCTGGTCATTACAGCAGTCATACTGCTCCAGATTAAACAGGAGCATGATGACAAAGCGCCGAGCCTCATGAGAACTCAAGCTAAAAAAGAAAAGGCTGCATAATTTCAGCTACAATTATCGCCTCACATGATCATTTGGTATTCGAATTTGTTTAAGATTTCGATATTCGGATTTCGAAATTATTAGTTTAGCCCTGATTTTTTGAGCACAGCTTGCCTTTTCATTGATAGGGAAAACGATTGGCGAACAAACAAGAATGACCTCTCTGCCACCATTATTCAAACGCATCAAGCGTCACATTATCGGCCGGGATCACACGTTTTTTGCCGCAACCCCTCCCGGATTTGAAACGATTTGTCTCCATGAGCTGCTAAAACTTAGACCGCTTGCCAGCAAAACCCGGCTAACCGCCGGCGGGGTCGAGTTCGAAGGGCGACTTGAGGTTTGTTATCGCGCGAACCTGGATTTACGATCGGCGAATCGAATTTTAATGCGAATTGGCACCTTTAAGGCATCCAATTTCAGACAGCTTGAAAAATACCTCTATGGCTTTCCCTGGGAGCTGTATCTGCCACGCTCCGGTCTACTGAAAGTGAATGCCACCACAAAACACTGCCGGCTTCACCATTCGGGCGCAATCGCAGAAAGATTTCACAAGGTGATCAATGACCGCTTTTCACCTTTCGAACCCGAGCAGGAATCTCATAAGGCCCCTTCATTCGTGCAGACCATTTATGTGCGCGGCCTTGATGACCGGTTCACGGTATCGCTGGACAGCAGTGGAGATATTCTTTATAAACGCGGTCTAAAGAAACACAGTGGCAAAGCCCCGCTGCGGGAGACCCTTGCGGCGGCGGCATTATTGCTGGCAGGTTATGACGGCCGTGTTCCATTAATCGATCCCATGTGCGGTACTGGAACGTTTTCACTGGAAGCGGCCCTGATGGCCAAACACATCCCGGCGGGCTGGTTTCGTGATTTTGCATTTGAACGCTGGCCGTCATTTCTCCCCAAGAGATGGAATTATATGCGTCGCCAATCCGAGTCCAGCTTCATGCAGCCCGAGCAACCCTTGATTTTTGCTTCGGACAGAGACAATGAGGCTTGCCGAAAACTTGAAAGTTGTGCCAAAATGCACGACCTGTCCGATGCGATCCAGGTCCATCAAAAGGACTTTTTTGATCTTGATCCCATGGGACTTACCGCCCAGTCCGGAGTCATCTGCTTTAACCCGCCTTACGGCCGCCGACTGGGCGGACGGCAGGAATCTGAAAAATTATTTGCAGCGATTTGCGACAAACTCAAGCAGGCGTATACCGACTGGCAGCTGGTGTTGTTTGCACCCGACAGAAAATCCGCCGGCACCGTTCCGTTACAAATAAAAACATTTCCGGTCGTGCATGGTGGGCTGAAACTGGTGTTAATGGTTGGAAAAATCAAATGAGACTTAAAGGTAGGGTTCGCTTTGGCCCTTTAATTTTCTACCCACCACCAAGAGCACGAAGATTCGCGAAGATGGATAAATGAATTTAGCTTTTTTGCTTCGTGTCCTTCGTGGGCTTGGTGGTATATCTTTGACCCATTCATGCTCTCTCACCACATTGACATCATCTGACTTCCAATCTAATATTATGGAGTCGTGGCGTTTTTTCGACTTTAATGCTTTTTTGGGAGGTCGCTTATGGAACTGAAAGATTTGCGCATCAACGGCAACCGCCTGCAAGCATCTCTCGAGGAGATGGCCAAAATCGGCGCGACGCCCGGCGGAGGCGTCCAACGCTTGACCCTTTCAGACGAAGACAAAAGGGCCCGCGATCTTTTTGTTCAGTGGCTCAAAGAACTGGATCTTGAGATCACCATTGACGAAATGGGAAATATTTTCGGCAAACGGCCCGGAAAAAACGATGCCCTGGCACCGGTAATGAGCGGCTCCCATATTGATTCTCAGCCCAAGGGTGGACGCTTTGATGGCATTCTGGGGGTGATGGGATCCCTGGAAGTATTGCGCACCCTTCACGACAATAATATCGAAACTGAAAGACCTATTATCATTGTTGACTGGACGAATGAAGAAGGCTCGCGTTTTGCCCCGGCGATGGTCGCTTCCGGAGTATGGGCCGGCGCGCTGGAACGCGACTGGGTCTACGACCGTACCGATATCAATGGAAACCGCTTTGAAGATGAGCTGATCCGCATTGGATACAAAGGCAGCGCGCCGGCAAAAAAATGGCCGGTACACTGCTACTATGAGTATCACATCGAACAGGGACCGATGCTGGAACGCGAAGGCAAAAAAATTGGTGCCCCCAAAGGAATCCTGTGCCTTCACTGGTACGACGTCTATCTCGAAGGTGAAGCCAACCAGGTCGGACCGACCCCGATGGAAGGCCGGCATGATGCGCTGTGCGCAGCAGCCGAGATGGTTCTAAAGGTCAATGCGCTGCCGGATCGCATGGGGGGGAATATGGTGGCGACCGTCGGAGAAATTCAAAATTATCCGAACTCCAGAAATATCATTCCGGATAAAGTTCACTTTACGGTAGATATCCGCTCCTGGGACGACGACCATGCTTTAAAGGCTTGGTCCTTCGTCCGCAAAGACTTTGAAGCTATAGCAGCTCGAAGGGGCTGCCCGATCAAAATCGAAGAAACCTGGCGGGTTGAGCATTCGCCTTTTGATGAAAAACTGGTGCAGCGCATCCTGCAGGCTGCTCACGATATAGGTTATTCCAGCCTGCACATGGTCAGCGGTGCCGGTCATGATGCCAGTTATATGAATCAGGTCTGCCCGACGGCAATGATATTTGTCCCCAGCATCGGCGGCCGCAGCCATGTGGAAGTCGAAAACACCACCTGGCAAGATTGTGAAGCCGGCGCCAATGTGCTGCTGCAGGTCATTTTATTGTCGGCAAATGAGTAAAAGCAGCAGAAAACATTCGAAAATTTGCCCATGCTAAACCAAAAGATGTTAGACATATTACCTCAGCCGGATAGCACGACCTGCGGGCCGACCTGCCTGCACGCCGTATACCGGCATTTTGGCTACGATATCCCACTGCAGCAGGTCATTGACGAAGCGACCACACTTAAAGATGGCGGCGGTACCCTGGCGGTATACCTCGCCTGTCACGCATTGCTGCGCGGATTCAAAACCACCATCATCACCTACAACCTGCAGATTTTCGACCCGACCTGGGCAACGGCTTCGCGCGAAGAAATTGCCGAAAAACTTACGCTGCAGCTGGATTATAAAAAACATATACCCGGTTTTGAAGTGGCCACCCATGCCTACCTGAATTTCCTGCGGCTCGGCGGCCGTTTGCAGTTTAAGGTGCTCACAACCGCTTTGATTCGAAGTTATTTAAACCGGTCGATTCCGCTGTTGTCCGGCTTGAGTGCCACGTACCTTTACAACAGCGCCCGCGAGCTTGCTGAAGGCCCTGAGCTGGTTTATGATGATATCCGCGGCGTATCCACCGGCCACTTTGTCGTGCTGGCAGGCTACGACAAGGAGCAGCGCAGGGTATTGATCGCCGATCCGCTCATGCCGAATCCAGTTTCTCCGGATCAACATTACTTTGTCGATATTTCGCGTCTGATGTGCGCCATCATGCTCGGCACGTTGACCTATGACGGTGACCTGCTGGCGGTCGAACCCCCTGAAAAAAATCACACCACCGCCGGTAATGTGATCTCAACCGGCGGTCTGAAATGCGGCCAACCGCTTTCGTCACGCTAAAAGCATGCTTATAGCGCGCCGAGCAGTGGACCGCCCTGCTGATTTTAAGATGGGTTCTCGCTTAAAATTCACCATATTTTCTCGCGGAAAATTAAAAGAGGGGCAGGAAGTAATTCCTGCACCTCTTTTTGGATTACTAAATCCCAAATTGCTTTCACAAACCCTCAGGTTTTAGCCGCGGGCAAGGCTAAATTCGGTTCGAAAACGGAGCGTACACGATAGTACGCGAGTATTTTGAAGCGAATTTTAACGCAGCCCCCGGTTAAAAGATGGGGGTTTTGAAACCAATTTTAGAAAGGTTGAAAAGGCTCGCGTTTAATGAACCGCCCGCGTCCGACCTCACCGACAAACTCCATCTGACTGCCGTTCCATCGCGACACTTTTTGGCCGCGCGCATAGACCGCTTTCGGCATACCGGTGACCTCAAATCCCTCATAAGGGGTGTAATCAACGTTCATATGGAGTTTGCTCTGGGTGACGGTAAATTTTTGATAGGGGTCAAAAACCACAATATCGGCATCTTTGCCGACGGCGATTTCCCCCTTGTCTTTGAGACCGAACATGCGGGCCGTGCCGCATGAAAGCACATCCACCATTTTTTCAAGAGTGATTCGCCCTTTGGCCACGCCCTCCGAATGAATCATGATTAGCAGGGTTTCGATTCCCGGTGCGCCGTTCGGAATTTTCTTGTAATCGTCTTTGCCGAACATGTCTTTTTTGCCTTTAAAGTCAAAGGGACAGTGGTCGGTGGCAACCACCTGCAGATCACCGCCCCGCAAGCCTTCCCACAGGGCTGCATTGCTTTCGCTGGTTCGCAGCGGCGGTGACATCACATATTTGGCGCCATTCCATTCCGGTTCTTTGTAACGTTCTTCATCGAGCAAAAGATACTGGGGGCAGGTCTCGGCATAGATATTCACGCCGCGATCCCGTGCTTCCTTGACGATCCACAAACCTTCTTTTGAAGACAGATGTACGATATAAATCCGCGATCCGGTTAACTCGACCATTTTTGACGCCCGATAGATGGCCTCTTCCTCGGCCAGATTCGGGCGGCTGACCGCATGATAATAGGGCTCCAGTTTGCCCTCCTTTGCCAGCACTGCGTTCATGTGATCAATAATGTGAACATTTTCAGCATGAACCTGAACCAGACCGCCATGCTGTTTGGTCTGTTCTAAAAGCTTGATCATGGTGGCATCATCGACCCGGAAGTCATAAACCATAAAGATCTTAAAACTGGGGGTGCCGTAATCCCGGCAGGCTTTTTTGACTTCCTCGATCACTTCCGGCCGTGGGTCCATAACCGCCGGATGCAGCGAATAATCGATCACCGCTTTTCCCTCTGCCAGGGCTTTTTTACGTTCCAGGGCTTCGAGCAGGGTTTCACCCTTTTGCTGCAAGTCAAAATCTACCACACAGGTCACACCGCCGCAGGCGGCTGCAATGGTGCCGGTTTTGTAGTCATCCTGAGCGTGGGTGCCCATAAAGGGCATGGAAATGTGGGTATGCGGGTCGATGGCGCCGGGAAGAACATAGAGACCCTTGGCATCGACCACTTCATCCGCCGGGTTGTCCAGGTCCGTTCCGATCGCTTTGATTTTGTCGCCGTCAGCGAACACATCGGCCACATAACGTCCGCTGGCGTTTACGATCGTTCCGCCTTTAAATAACACACTCATCTGGCCCCTCCTTTTTAAATGGCTCATATTTTATTTCTTTTTCCAGACTGCGGTCCATTACGGCAGTCTCCTGTCGTTTCCATCCTTGTGGCATTTCCCTGTAAGAAATCAGCCCGGGAACCGGGCAGACAAACTTGCACAGCATGCAGCTCAAGCATTTGTCTTCGATCAAATTGGGCCGGCGGCTTGCGGCATCCCATTCGATCGCCTGGCCGGCGGCATCCCGGCAGACAATGTAGCACTGCCCGCAGCCGATGCACTGATCCAGATCGTATTGAGTAATGCCCTGACGCGCCAGATCAAAAGCCTCGGTTTCATGGAGGTTGGGCAAGGCTTTGCCCACCAGATCCACAACCGACTTGATTCCGCGTTCAGTCATAAAATCCGAAAGACCCTCGATCATGTCTTCTACGATCCGGTAGCCGTAATGCATAATTCCGGTGGTCACCTGAATCGTTGAGGCCCCCAGCAGGATGTATTCCAGGGCATCGATCCAGGTCTCGATTCCGCCGATGCCGGAAAGCGGCAGATTCAGCTGCTCATTCTGGGCCAGGGAGGCGATGAAATTCAGTCCGATGGGACGCACGGCCGGACCTGAGGTGCCACTGATGGCCCCCTTTCCGAAAACATTGGGCGTGGGCACAAAATCATCCAGGCCCACAGAGGAAATGCCGCGCACGGTGTTGATGGCGGAAATGGCATCCGCGCCTCCGTTTTTGGCATACATGGCCGGCTCGTTCATGTCGGTAATGTTGGGGGTCATCTTGGCCATCACCGGAATGGAGACCATATCTTTAACTGCGGCGGTAAAGCCTTCGAGCAGCTTAAAAGCCTGTCCCACCTTGTGACCGGCTCCCTCGATGCACATGTGGGGACAGGAAAAATTAAGCTCCAGTATATCGGCCCCGTTGTCTTCAGCCACTTTGGCCAGATACACCCATTCATCGGTGAAGAATCCCATGATGCTGGCAATAATGGGATGATCCGGGTAGTTCTTCTTCAAATAAAGAAACTCCATGAGGTTGTCCTTGAGGGGGCGGTCTGAGATCATCTCGACATTCTGCACCGCCATTTCCTTTTTGCTGCCGTAATGGACGCAGTGCATACGGGGAGAAGGATGGCTGATCGGCAGCCGATCCGAATTCAGGGTTTTAAATACTACCCCGCTCCAACCGGCATCAAATGCCCGGGCAACCATCTCGGCACTGTTGGAAACCGGTGATGATGAGAGCAGAAAAGGGTTCTTAAACTTCACCCCACAGAAATCTATTGATAAATCAATGTTGTTAACCACTATGAAGCCTCCTTTTTCGAAGGTTCAGATATTATTAACTCCAGAATCTGTTCGATTGGTTTTATTAGAAGTGGTTTCAAAATCTCAGATCAGGTTCAAGGGCAAGGCGCAGGCCGATCGAGAAAGCGCAGCATACGTGCAGTATGTGAGCATTTATCGAAGGTCTGCAACGCAGCCATTGGACCTCAGATGGGGTTTTGAAACCACTTCTAGTCTTATTGTTTGAATTGGTTGGCTTGTCCCGAACCAATTGAACAAATTGAACTAATTAGACCAATTTAACGTTTGCTGGCAGGCAAACTTTAAACCTATTTCGCCAGAAATTCTTTGATGGCTCGTGCAGCCAATTTGCCGTCTTGAACGGCGTTGACCACCAGCGCCGGTCCGCGAACAATATCGCCGCCGGCAAAAATTCCCTTCACCGATGTCTGCCCGGTTGCCGGATCCGCTTTGATAAGTTTTTTATTGTCCACGTTCACATGGGGATACCAGTTTGGGGAATCCTGCGCTGCCCGGTTGCCGATCGCTTCGATCACCACGTCGGCTTTTAGAACCCAGCGCGAGCCTTCGATGGCCTCGGGTCTTCGGCGACCTGATTTATCGGGCCTCCCCAGACGGGTGCGAACCAGCCGGATACCGCTGAGCCGATTTTTTTTATCCGTCACATAATTGACCGGCTGGTTGAGCAGCAGGAAGTGAACCCCGGCCTCCAGGGCTTCAAGGCGTTCATCGGGTTCAGCCGGCATCTGGCGATAGGAGCGCCGGTAGATCAGGTAAACATCTCTGGCAGCCAGTTTGACAGCAGACTCGATACAGTCCATCGCCACCGAGCCGCCACCGATAACGGCAACGGTTTTGGCTTTGATCTTCTTTTCCATTTCGGCAAAACGACCGTCACGCAGAGCAGACAAATAGTCTACCGATGAATACAGGCCGTCAATTTTTTTTCGGACCGGCTTTATGGTTTCGGCCTCCCAGAGACCCGGCGCCAGAAATACGGCATCAAAGCCGTCTTTTAAAAGGTTTTCGGCAGCGCTTTTGCCTTCAATCGCCGTGTTGCACTGAAATTTGATGCCCAGGGCTTTAATATCTTCCAATTCGTGTTCGAGAAAGTTCAAGTCAAAACGGTAGGCGACAACCCCATAACGTAAAACCCCGCCGGGTTCCGGTCGCGCCTCAAAAATCGTCACCCGATAGCCATCTTTGGCCAGTTCGGCTGCACAGCTCAAACCTCCCGGGCCTGATCCCACCACTGCGATTTTTTTGGATCGGGGCTCAGGTTTTTCAAACACCTTGAAACCTCTTTCCCAGGAATGCTCAACCAGAAATCGCTGAATTTTGCCAATTTGGATGGGTTGGTCTGCGCCTTCAGGGCGATTCTGGGACTTGAACATCGCGCTGCACTTTTCCTCGCAGAGCCGCGAAGTCGGGCAAAGAGCCCCACAGGCACCGCCTAAAATATTGTTCGTTTTTATCGTTCGAATCGCTCCGGTTATATTCTTGAATCGAAGCTTGCGGATAAATTCAGCCGGTTTCGTATCGGCCGGACATCCCTGTGAGCAGGGGGCATCATGGCAGAGCAGGCAACGGTCTGCTTCGGCAATCGCCTGAACCAGGTCTAGACCCTTGTCCATTTCTTTAAATTTATCAAATTTGCTCACAGCTACTCCTCCTTGCGCGGGGTAATCATTTGGCAGTGGCACTGGGTCTTCTGGTGGAATTGGTTTTAGGGGTTGCTCAAAATTTTTACCCGGCGAATCCAAAAGGTGTGATTTATTCAACAAAGTTAAAAGTTTACGTCCTTCGATTAAAATTGTCAAACGATAATCGCTTTAATTTTAAACCCTGCATTCATTGAATATTATTCTTTTGAAAAAAGCTTGACGGCAAATTCTGATGCAACTATAAAATAGCTGATTTGTATCTTGAAGTGGTTTCAAAACCCCATCTGAGGCCCAATGGCTGCGTTGTCCCGCACATTGAAATGCTCACGTACTTGCGTGTACGCTCCGCTTCCAATATGCGGAGCGCCTTGCCCTTGAACCTGATCTGAGGCTTTGAAACCACTTCAACTGAAAGACCGGCCGGCCCATCATTCGAAAGAAAATCGGATAAAGGGAGGAGTGAATGTCACGTGTTGTAAAATGCGCCCACATCCAGGCATCCAACGCCAAACATGACGGCACGCCCGCCGAAATCAAAGAAGCCATGATCCAAAAACATATCCCGCTGATCGAAGAGGCCGGTCAAAAAGGCGTCAACATCCTCTGTTTGCAAGAAATTTTCTATGGCCCCTATTTCTGTGCCGAGCAGGATATCAAATGGTACCGCAACGCTGAACCCGTACCGGGTCCCACCATCGAGCGTCTGACCGAATATGCCCAGAAGTACCGGATGGTGATGATTGTTCCGGTCTATGAAATGGAAATTGAGGGTGTTTATTACAACACCGCCGCTGTGCTGGACGCCGACGGCAGCTACCTGGGCAAGTTTCGAAAAATCCACATCCCCCACACCTGGCCGGGTTTCTGGGAAAAGTTTTATTTCAAGCCGGGCAACCTGGGGTTTCCCGTGTTTGATACCGCCTATGCCAAAATTGGTATCTATATTTGCTACGACCGCCATTTTCCGGAATGTGCCCGGCTGCTTGCACTTAAAGGTGCGGAGATTCTGTTTAATCCTTCAGCCACCACATCGGGCAAATCCCAGCATCTATGGGAATTGGAACAACCGGCCCAGGCCGTGGCCAATGGCGTGTTCATTGGCGCCAATAACCGGGTCGGCCTTGAAAAGCCTTGGGAATTCGGCAAGTTTTACGGTTCCAGCTATTTCGTTGACCCCCGCGGCGAGCTGCTGGTGAAGGGCAGCGAAGACAAAGACGAAATCGTCATTGCAGACCTCGACCTCGAGCTGATCCGTGAAGTCAGAGACGGCTGGCAGTTTTTCCGGGACCTACGCCCCGATATGTATACCGATCTGACCCGAACCGGCGGTTCGTAAGATTCAATTGCATGTTGAAATTATTCGGCTGGCCGAATCTGGACCGCTTCGTCTAGCGGCATTTTAAGCGTGTCTATTCATCTTTTCAATCCCCACAAGGGGGCAAACCCATGAGGAGGGCAACAGATAATGAATGAAGAAAGCAAACAGGAAAAGCAGCACTGGATTGTTTATCCTCTCGGCAGTAAACCCAAATGGCCGCTGGCGGTATTGCTGGGCATTCAGCAGTACCTGACCATGTTCGGGGCCACGGTCCTCATCCCCTTCATTGTCGGCGGGGCCATGAAGCTGCCCCCGGAAGAATTGGCGCTGATGATTTCAACCATCTTTTTTACCTCCGGTCTATGCACCCTGATCCAGCAATCTCCCCTGGGCAACCGCCTGCCGGTTATTCAGGGCGGCACATTTTCGTTCCTGGGGCCCACATTTGCCATCATCGGCATGGTGGCAGCCAAAAAGCTGGGCGGCCCGGAGCCTCTGTGGCAAATCCAGATCCAGCATGTGGCCGGGGCGATTATGGTGGCCTCGGTCTTTGAAATTGTCTTGGGGTACACCGGGATCATGGGCCATGTGCGCAAGCTCATCAGCCCCATCGTGATCGGACCCACGATTGCCATGATCGGTCTGGCGCTGTTTGGCATCGGCGCACCCTGGATGGCATCGAACTGGATCATATCCCTGATCACCCTGGTGGCGCTGATTCTCTACTCCCAGGTGTTTTCGCAAAAATCCAAAGCCTTTATGCTCTTTCCGGTTCTGCTGGCCATCGTGACCGGTTGGCTGGCGTCGTTTATCGGCACGGCGACGGGAATGATTTCTCCGGACAGCCCGGCCTATCTGAAGACCGACCTGATTGCGGCCGCACCCTGGTTCAGCCTGAAACCGCTGGTTCCTTTTAAGTGGGGTTTCCCGGATCTGGGCAGCGCAACCCTGTGGGCCGGTGCCTTCGGCATGCTGGCCGGTTATCTGGCCTCCATGATCGAGTCCATCGGTGACTACTATGCCTGCGCCCGAATTTCAGAGGCCCCCGTTCCGACCGGGCGCATGATATCACGAGGTTTGGGAGCGGAAGGACTGGGCTGTCTGGTGGCCGGTATTTTGCAGACCTGCAACGGGACCACCACCTATTCCGAAAATATCGGCTCCATCGGTCTGACCCGGGTTGCCAGCCGCCGGGTGGTGCGCTGCGGCGCGGCGGTGATGCTGATCATACCGATCGTTGCAAAGTTCGGCGCCATCCTGGCCACGTTGCCAAAACCGGTAGTGGGCGCGATGTTTGTGGGACTGTTTGGAATGATTGCATCCGTCGGTTTATCCAACCTGCAGATCGTCAACCTGAACAACTCCCGCAACCTGTTTATCATCGGCATATCATTCTTTGCCGGTCTTTCCGTGCCCTATCATTTCAGCCCGCTGCTTTCGGCCAATGCGGTACCGATTGACTGGAGCGGCGCCGGCACCTTTTTTAAAGTGATCGGCGATATCCTGCAGGCGATCCTGACAACCGGAATGGCGGTGACCGCCATACTCGGCATCATCCTGGACAACATCCTGCCCGGTGCCAGCCGGGCGGAGCGCGGCCTGGAAGTCTGGGAGAAGGAAGCTTCCGAAGAAGCCTGGCTGGCAGCTGAAGCCCAATGGGCCGCGATGAAGGAGGGGGAAACCCGACCGGTTTAATTTACGCGTTTCAAATTTTAAAAAAGATTTTTTTATATCCCAAATGAATTCTGTCCATTTGTATTTTAAAATTTGAAACCCTTCGGGATTGCCGATCTTACCGCATTTACTGCGTTAGATGCCGTTCCGCATAGAAAACTATAGCGGAACAGCATCTGCCTTGTAGCTACGGCAACCTCGACAATCGCTTAAATTAAACTCTAATCGAAGGTTGCGGTTTGTTTTATTAAATGAGTGGGGGAAAGCACGTCGCAGCTTTTCCCCACTTTTACATTTTGCCAGGGACAAGTAATGTTGCCGAAACCGCTGCTTTATATCGTTTACGTGCTGTTGATCATTGTCGGGCTGGTGGCCATGTATTCGTTGCTGAATGCCGGCAACCCGGACAGCCTGCTGCGGCCGTTTTTCCCGGACCCAAAGTATGATCTTTACGTGGCCATGGTTTCCTCGGTACTGGTTTTTATCCTGGGATTTTTTGTATTCTTTTCCAGGGATCAGGAAAGCTTTCGGCAGCTGGTGGCATTGAACGCGGAGAAAATAAGGGAGCAACGCGAGGCCGGCAAAACCGATGAGGAGATCGCCGATTCCATCCTGGCGGCCATGGGCAGCCATGGTGGGTACAAGCATAACATGGCAAAAAAGAAGTTGTTGATAAATCTCTCAGAATTCAGATAAGCATGAGGTAGAGATATTTTTTCACCACGAAGGGCACGAAGGCTACAAAGATTTTAAAAAGACATTTTCTTAAAAATTAATTAAACGGTTTTAACTCTGCGGTCTCTGTGCTCTCTGTGGTAAATTACTAATCAGCTATGGATTTTTTAGGCAATCAACAGTGGATTCTAATAGCGGTCGTCTTTTTCGGGATCATCGGCTATATTGCATTGATGCGCCGGCACGACCGCAAATGGATCGACGAGCGTTTCGGCAGCCGGCCGATCCTGGCCATGAGTTTCGGGGTGAACTTTTTCGGAAAAGCCTCGGAGCCGGACAAACCCCGCCGCAGCAGCGGTTTTTTACTGCTGCTCAATGATGCGTTGTTCTACCGCAGCCGGGTCAAAAAAATAGAACTGGA
>Ga0209742_10000365_pt1 | contig 24517 bp, 25 predicted proteins | sample DeeMarSeWOR38_10_FD_187462 | JGI IMG/M metagenome (GOLD analysis project Ga0209742, IMG submission 187462) | Marine sediment microbial communities from White Oak River estuary, North Carolina - WOR-3-8_10 (SPAdes) (version 2) | ecosystem: Environmental > Aquatic > Marine > Intertidal zone >... | reverse complement strand
TATAAGGATTAAAAACTGCGAATATTCAGCTTCGTGTTTTTATGTAACCGATTACTTGCTTAGTGCGGTTGTTAGTCTAGGAGGCATCTCAAATCCAATCAAATACACGAAAACTAAGCCAATATTCACTCAGTCGCTTGACCAAAGATTCCAGTGTGTCAAAACCCACCGCCTATGTTTACAGATAATTATGAGCTTATTTTGACCAGAAGCTGATCGTTTCTATATGGTATGTCTGGCTGAAGAGATCGATGGGAATGAATTTAATCGGTGCATATCCCCCTTGGATAAGAATTCGGCTGTCGCGCGCCAATGTGGCTGGATCACAAGATACGTAAATTAAGCGATCCGGCGACATAGACATGATTGATGCGAGGATCTTCCTGTCGAGGCCTGATCTAGGTGGATCGACCAGAATGATGTCCGGCTTCACATCCAATAATGGAACGACATCTTCAACTCGGCCCTGGTAGAGTTCAACATTGTCAAACTCATCCAGGTTGTGTGTAAAATCATCACACGCGCTCTGGGAGGCCTCGACGGCGAGTAATCTTTCTACGCGTCCGGCCAGGAAGGCGCTGAACATGCCGACACCGGCGTACAGCTCGAGCAGGAGGCTTGTATCCTCTGGAACCTGATCTTCAACTATTGCAACCATTCTCTCTGCCAGGGGTGAGTTGACCTGGAAGAAAGAATCCGCGGAGACGTGGAAGTTCCTATCTCTCACCTGCATGACGAGATAATCCTGTCCTGCCAAGACCTGCTTTTGCTGCTGATAAATATGAACAACCGAAATTGGCAGCGACTCGAGACTGAAATCCTGATCGAATACTTGTGATGATTTAAGTGTCAAAAGGATATCATCATGGACCCCGAGGCGAAGACCAATGTTCGAAATGCCAGTATTGGGTTCGATGTTCAAAAGTGGCCAGATCTCATTGAGCGGGCTTTGCGGTAGGTGACATTCATCAATTTCTAGAACGCCTTTTTTGTCCGCTCGAATAAAACCTGGTTTCATCTGTTCACCGAGATGAAACTGCACATGATTGCGATAGTCATAGCTGGGGGAGGAAGGGAATGCTTCATCGACTGGTGGGTCCATCAAGCGACCAATTCGCTCCAATTGATCCCGGAGAATATCTCTTTTGATCACCAGCTGCTGTTTATAATCTACATGCTGGTAATGGCAACCCCCACACTCACCAAAGTGTTGACAGCGGGGTGATACTCGTTGAGGAGCAGGATTTAACACCTCTACCAGCTCCCCGCGGGCGAATTTCTTCTTGTCCTCACTAATTCTGATGCGTACAGTTTCACCTGGCAGGGCATAAGGTACAAAAACCGCTCTCCCGTCAGGTAAGCGTCCGATCGTATCTCCGCCATAAGCGGGATTATTAAGTGTGACTTCAAAGGTTTTCAACAAAGATGCATCCTTTTCTGGATTCATTGAGGGTTAATTCTGGGAAAGGAATTCCTCCAGGGCAATTAAGAGCTTGTCTATATCTTCTAGCTGGGTTTCACCCATATGGGCGATGCGAAAGGTCTTGTCTTTTAATCGCCCGTAACCGTTGGCGATGCGCATTTCCTTTTGCATAAGATACGAATTCATCTCATTAAAGTCAACACCTTTGGTGTTCTTAACAGTGGTTACAGTTTGAGATCGATAACCTTCTGGAGCCAATATTTCGAAGCCATTTTTACTGATCCAGTCTTGCACTTGTTGAGCCATAGCGCTGTGGCGAGTGAAGCGCGCGGCTAAGCCCTCCTTGAATATGTGCTCCAGTTGGGCCTCCAGGGCGTAAATCAGAGACAGTGCTGGAGTAGCTGGAGTGGAGTCTTTGTTTAAGTGCTCCTCCATGCGTATTAGGTCAAAATACCATCCCCGGTCAGGTACTCCCCGGGCGTAGTCCATCGCCCGATCCGAGACAGCAGCCAGAGCTAATCCTGGTGGTAAGGCTAAGCATTTTTGGGAGGAGGTCAACACCAGGTCTAATCCCCAGGTATCCATCTCGACCTTGACACCCCCTAATGATGAGACTGCATCGATACAGATCAACGTGTCCGGGCTCAAGGTGCGAACCGTGGCTGCGATCTCACCGATCGGGTTTTGCACGCCAGTTGACGTTTCATTGTGGACGAGCGTGATTATTTCATAGTTCTTCTTTCCCAAAGCGTCAGCGACGCTATCGGGTGTTATGGGCAAGCCCCAATCAACTTCGAGCAGGTCCGGTCGCTTTCCGTTTGTCTGGGCAACTTCATACCATCTTTGACTGAAAGCGCCATTCACACAACTCAGAACATCTTGCTTCGCCAGATTCCTGACCGCAGCTTCTTGCAAACCAGTGCCAGAAGAGGTGACGATAAAGACTCTGGATTGGGTGGAGAACAGTGGTTGGGATTTCTGCCAGGCGCGGCGATAAATCGTCTCGAACGCCTCGCTGCGATGGGGCAGCATGGGTTGGTTTTGAGATGCCAGGATTTCTGGTTGAACATCCACCGGACCGGGGACAAACATGTGTACCATATACACCTCCAGGGATCGCAGAGAAATGACGATTAATAGATGCTGATAAATTTTACCAGCGATGTTTACATCGCCTTCGACTGCTATAATTACATTATGCGCCGCTTATTGGTGGTTGTATCTTTCTTTCTGATCGCCTGCCAGGCTGTTTCTTCGGCAGCGCCGGTTTTGCTGGCGACCTCACCGGCGTCACCACCTGCTACCCCAACCATAACTGCGGAACCCACATTTACTTCACAACCAACCGCTGTGCGGGCAGCCCCAGCGCCTGGAGAGTTTATCGTCCAGCTGCACCCAGATGGGCCCTTGTTCATTGGTGATCGAGTCAGCTTCGAAGTGATCTCAACTGAAGAAATTGAATTAGAGGAATCTAACGTTGCCATCCGGGTTGAAGGGCATGCATTGGATGAACTGAGCACGGCTGAGTTTGGTGGTTTTGGGATTGGTGGTCGCATGCAGGCCACTTTCAGTTGGGTATGGGATACTAGCGAGTTGCAGGCAGGGGAATATCAGGTAGAGTTTTCTGTCCAGCCAGATGATCTCACCTGGACAGAAACTGTGCACCTTCTCCCGGCTGAGCATGTCCCTGATCCTGAACCGCACGCACGCTGGTCGATGGCAAACATTGAGTGCTGTACGGTCAATTACATCACCGGTACCAGGGCTGCACGCGACTTGGAAGTCGTATTGGATCTTGCCGAGATGCAATCTGAGAATGCAATCCGCCGCATGGGCATAGACTTTGGTGAGCCAATTCCGATCACCATCGTGCCACGAGTTGTTGGTCATGGCGGTTTCGCCAGCAATGAAATCTATATCTCGTACCTGGATGAAAATTATGCTGGCAACGATTTGGCGCAGGTGCTGCATCATGAGATGATCCATATTCTCGATAGGCGGTTGGGCGGCGAACTGCGGCCTTCCTTGCTGGTCGAAGGGCTGGCCGTATACCTCTCGAATGGCCATTTCAAAAAGGAACCACTCTTGTCTCGGGCGGCCGTACTGCTTGATCTTGGCTGGTACCTGCCCCTAAACCAGCTGGCAGATGCCTTTTACACTTCTCAGCACGAGATCGGTTACCTCGAAGGCGCTGCTCTGGTTCAGTACATGGTGGAAAGATTTGGTTGGGAAGCGTTCAATGACTTTTACCGGGATATCCATCCCCATCCAAGCGAAAAACAATCAAGCGCCATCGATGTATCTTTGCGGGACCATTTTGGTCTCTCCCTGGAGCAGCTCGAGGTGGATTTCAAGGGCAGACTGCGCCGGCAGCACATCATTCCCGATATGGTTGATGATGTACGCTTGACGATTACCTATTACGATACAGTCAGGCGTTACCAGCAATTATTAGATCCTTCAGCTTTTTTCTTAACCGCCTGGCTGCCAGATGGTGAACAGATGCGCGAGCGGGAGATCGTGGCTGATTTCCTGCGGCGACCTTCAACCGAAGAAAATCTTGACATCGAAAATTTGCTGGTGAAAGTTGACCGGGACTTACGGGCTGGGAACTATACACAGGGGCAGAAAACCATCCATCAGATCAACCGCAGGTTAGACCTGCTCGAAGAGCAAATTGTGCTGAGAGCTGACTAGCATTCAGGATACTAAATCATCAAAGGGTGGACAGGGAGATCGGAATTTGAATTCTATATAGTCATGACAAAGGATCCGCCGATTATCTAGCTTGCCATTTAGGTTACATTGGCTTTCACATTTTTGTCGCTCAAATAGGAGATTACTTGCTAGGCAGTTAACTCCCATGTAAGTTTGAAATTTAAATCTATCTGAGTCAGCGGATCGGACTCCTGTGAATTAATTGGTTCGTGCTTGCAGATCCGGTTAATAATGCTATAATGGGCTTGAGCAAAAAATCGATAATGAGCAATTGCTCACCAGGATGGATGTAATGCTGTCTGCTGATCGTGAACGATTGTTAGTTAAGGTGTCTCGTTTTTACTATGAGCACGAACTCACCCAATCACAGATCAGCGAACGCCTCAGATTGTCTCGTCAAAAAGTGCAGAGATTGCTGAAAGAAGCACATCAAGCGGGGATTGTACAGATCACCATCCGTCCTGTGATCGGCGCATTTCCAGAGCTCGAGAGAAATCTTGAAGACCGCTTCGGTTTACAGGAAGCGGTAGTTATAGAGACAACGGATTTCGATGATCAGTTTGTAGTTGCAAGGGAAGTAGGTGTGGGGGCAGCGGATTACTTGAGGCGAGTAGTCCAGTCACAAGACTCGATAGTGATCAGCTGGGGTGGGTCGCTATTAGGGTTGGTCAATGCTTTGTCTGGCGGCTCTCGGCGGGCTGACCTTGACGGAATTAGAGTAATACAAGGATTGGGCGGTTTAGGTGATCCCAATAAGGAGGTGCATGCAGCCGATTTGACTCGTCGATTAGCCCAAGTGTTTGGGGGAGAAGCGGTCTTGCTACCGACTCCTGCTGTTGCAGGTACGCGTAAAGCACGAGACACATACATCGAGGATCCCTTCGTGAGCAACGTCTTAGAGCAGGCGCAATCCGCGAATCTGGCAGTCATGGGAATTGGTGCACCTAGACTGGATTCTATCCTGATGCGGGAGGGGAGAATCGTAACCGAACAGGATATGGAAACCTTGAAAAATAATGGTGCGGTGGGAGATATTAACCTGCGTTTCTTCGATGAAAATGGAAAGTTAGTCCAGTCGAACTTCGATCGGCGAGTGATCGGCCTTACATTAGATGAAATCAAGAGAATCGAACGCGTGATAGGGGTAGCAGGCGGCGCAGCTAAGGTGTCTGCCATTCGCGGTGCACTAGCAGGAAGGCTGGTGGATGTTTTGGTCACCGACCAAATCACGGCCCAACAAGTTTTATAAGCGGTTGATGTGTTTTAGAGACTGTTTATTTGAGATCTGCATGCCTGCTGTGAGTATATCTTCATTTATTACCTTTATAAGGAGGCGACAATGATCAAAATCGGAATCAATACGGATAACTGGCGACATGCAGATAAACCGGTAGACTATTGCTTCGAAGTGATCGAGAAACTAGGCGTGGAATATTGTGAGCTGGAAGCTGTTGGGGGGACAGAATTCTTCACTGGCCTGGGATTTGCTCCTTTTATTCAATTGAACAGTGATCCCCTAGAGCTGAAGAGGAAGCTGGATAAGCATTCTTTGAAAGTTTCGCAGCTGGATGTATCTTTCCCAATTAACCGTTGGGAGTGTATTGATTTCATTCAACAAGGGATTCTTTTTTCCAGCCATCTCGGTGTACCTTGTGTAGACACGACCGACGGGAAATACAAGATCGAAGGGATGTCTGATAAAGAGCAGCTGGATTACATTAAATATCACATTCGTCAGTGCTTGCCGTATGCAGAAAACCACAAAGTGATCATTAACGTAGAACCTCACGGCCCATTCACTACCAAACCGGAGACTCTATTAGAGATTGTGGAGCACTTCGAGTCAGAATATGTCCAGATTAATTTCGATACTGGCAACACCTTCATCGCTGGACAAGACCCACTCGAGTTCCTTAAGGCGGTGCGCAAGTACGTGAATCATGTCCATGTCAAGGATGTCAGTAAAGAGCTGGCTGATGCCGCGCGAGGTAAGAGCACGGGTATCTCTGCTTCGGTCGTGCATATTGGTGAGGGTGTCAATGCTCCCAATATTTCAAATTGCATCAAATATCTAGCCGACACGGATTGGGACGGCGTTTTCTCTATCGAAAGTGATGGAGAAGAAAATGTGATCAAATCAGTTTCCTGGCTGAAAGAACAGATCGAAGCTGTTAGCTAGATTGGAACGTAGCCTTGAGCCAAGGATAAAAGAATTATGCCTAGGGGTAGAAGGGTTCTCTGCCCCTAGGGTTGCGTGAAAGGAGGCTGAATCATGAGTGGAAAAAATATTGTTATCCTGGCCACGCTGGACACCAAAGGAATTGAAACCCAATATGTGCGTAAGCAGATCGAGGAATTAGGGGAAACAGCTCTTGTTGTGGATGTTGGTGTTGTGGGCGAACCAGCCACGACAGCGGATATCACCCGCCAGGAGATTGCCGAAGCTGGCGGGACCTCACTTGCAAAGCTTCTTGAGGACCCCGATCGCGAGATTGCTGCGCCAATCATGGCTGCTGGTGCGACCAAAATCGTATCGCAACTTGTGGAAGATGGAAAAGTTCACGGAATTGTTTCGATGGGCGGCACTCAAGGGACAACTCTGGCCACCGCTGTCATGCGGGCGCTTCCCTATGGTTTCCCCAAGGTGATGGTATCGACCATGGCCTCCAGCAATGTGGCGCCTTGGGTGGATATCAAAGATATCACCATGATGTATTCAGTGACGGATATCCTGGGTTTAAATCCGGTGATGCGAACAATTCTCTCGAATGCTGCTGGTGCAGTGGTTGGCATGGCACAGGCTTCTGTGCCGATGGAATCCACAGAAAAACCATTGGTTGGGGTGACTACTGTTGGCATCACCACCCAAGGCGCAATGAAGGCTATTGAGGTGTTAGAAGCGGCAGGGTACGAAACGATCGTCTTTCATGCCGTGGGCACTGGAGGTCGTGCCATGGAACAGCTCATGGAAGAAGGGGTTATTGGTGCAGTTCTGGATTATTCCACCATAGAAGTTTCTAATGAAATGTTCGATGCCCTGCTTGCTGGCGGCGAAAAACGTTTAACTACGGCTGGCAGGCTTGGATTACCTCAAGTTCTTGCCCCAGGTGCAATTGAAGTGCTGGTCTTCAACGAACCGGAGACTGTCCCTCCACCTTTCAACACCCGCACTTTAATCCGGCACAGCCCGCAGATCACTGATGTCCGTCTCAATGGAGAAGAGATGGCACGAGTTGGTGAGGAGATCGCCAGTCGATTAAAACACACCACAGACGAGGCGGTATTCATTATCCCCACTGCTGGCTACGATAGCTACGCAGTTTCAGGTGAAGGCTTCTATGATCCTGAGGCTGACCAGGCTTTCGTCGATGCCCTTAAAGCGAATGTGCCAAAGAATATCAAAATCATTGAACGGGATACGCATATTGAAGATCCTGCTTTTGCCACAGAAGCCGCGAATTTGCTCATCGAGCTGATTGAGAAACACGATCAAGATAAGTAATCTATGACACAAGGAGAATGACGATGGCTAAAAGATACACTCGCCAGGAATTTATCGACCGTCTGTGGAAAACAGTTAAGGCAGGCAGACCGCTTGTGATGACGGGGGCTGGAAATGGTATCGCAGCCAAATTTATTGAGAAAGGCGGAATAGACATTCTCGGTGTGTACAACACGGGGTATTTTAGAATGCAGGGATATGGCTCGTTGGCCGGGATGCTTCCCATCATGGATAATAACGAGTTGATTTACAACATGGGTAAGCGCGAGGTTCTTCCACAGGTCAATGAAGTTCCTGTAATTGCTGGAGTAGCAGGTGTCGATCCTTTGCGTGATATGCGCATATTCTTGCAAGATCTCAATCACATCGGATATTCAGGGGTCCATAATTTCCCCACTGTTGCCTGGTTTGATGGTGAGTTTCGCAGAACGCTTGAAGGGACTGGATTAGGCTACGAACACGAGCTGAGGATGATCAATATCGCCCGTGATCTGGACATGTTAACTATCGGTTATGCTTTCAATATGGAGGATGCGAAAAGATTGTTTGCGGAAGCAGCGCCCGATATTTATATCTTTCATGCCGGTATCACCCGTGGCGGATCGACCGGTTACGATAAAGGGCGAGGCATCGAGGAGATGGCTGAGTTGTCCCAGGAGCATTATGACTTTGCCCGCAGCCAGAAACCGGATGTGATCTTGCTGGCTCATGGCGCTGCGCTTTCAGGCCCTGACACGGCCCAGTACATGGTTGCTCACACAGATTGTCATGGCGTTCAACTTGGATCTGCCATTGAGCGCATGGCCGTTGAGGTTCCGTTAGAAGAAAGGGCTGCGGCCTTCAAAGCGATCTCATTCCCCGAAGGTGCCCAGCGTTGGTCGTAACCAATGGCGGTTCGAGTTGTATTCTTTGGAAACTCGCTTAGCACCTTTTCAGCTCGACATTTCGCTGCGTTGTTGGATCAGCCTTGCAAATTGGTCGGTGTGGTTGATGTGCCTGCTGCCAAGCGAAATACGACAAATCCGCTCGCAGCAGATCTTTTGAATTTTGTAGAACAAGCCCGACAGTGGGGTATCCCATCTTACCAACCTGCCAATCCCAACGCTCCGGCATTTGTCACCAAACTGGTTGATCTTAAACCAGATCTGTTCCTGGCCGCGGGATACCCCATCATCCTGAAAAAGGAGATTTTGACTTTACCTGAATTGGTTCCAGTGAATTTTCATGCTTCTCTGCTGCCTGATTATCGCGGCAAACATCCGGTTTTCTGGGCACTACGCAACGGGGAAAAATGGTCAGGGTTGACTGTCCATGTTATGGATTCAGGCATTGATACTGGGGATATCATCTACCAGCTGAAAATTCGAACCCGCCAGGATGATTCCGTGGGGACACTGTATCAGCGCATCATGGATCAAAGCGTTGACTTAGTGGGAAAGTTAATTGCCGATGCCGAACACAACAGCATCCCACGCCGACCCCAACCCAAAGATGCTGGCTCGTATTTCTCATCTACGACAGAAGAGGATTTTCGCATCCACTGGACATGGTTCGCAGAGAAGATCGAGCGTTTCATCACAGTAACACCTGGTAAATGTTTCGCGGAGATTGCTGGGCAAAAAGTATATTTTTTTAATGCCGAAATAGAAGATAGGGTGTCAACTTCTGCGCCAGGGACTCTGATGAATGTGAGAGAGAAACGTGCCGCTGTGGCTACAGGTTCAGGCATCATATCCAGCAGTGTTGTTGAAATCGGGTGTGAAGAGACTGATTCCTTCGCTGGATTTTGTCGCAGTAAGGGATTTCATGCGGGGGATTCATTGATCGGGTGAACGCAGAACAATATGACCATTAAACACTTCAATGATCTCATGGCACATGCAGAAAGTGAAGGGTACGCTGTTGGCTACTTTGAGGGCTGGAGTCTCGAATCTTTATTAGCCATAGCAGATGCAGCAGAGGCTACTCAATCCCCGGTGTTAATGGGATTCAGTGGTATCTATCTGAATCATCCACAACGGGTGCGAAGCGAGAGGCTCAGTATTTACAGCACAATGGGATTAGAAGTCTGTCAGCAGGTAGCCGTGCCGACGACGCTGGTATTCAATGAATCGCCACATCGAAATGCGGTAATGGAAGCAATCGAGCTGGGATTTGGATTGGTGATGTTCTCGGATGATAGACTCTCTTTCACAGACCAGACGTCGGCGATTCGACAAATCGTTGAGACAGCGCATAAGGCGGGCACAGCTGTAGAAGGTGAGGCACAATCCCTGCCAGGCGTCGGTGGGGACTTAATAGATATTCCAGAAGATGCTCGTTTGACCGGAGTTGAAACGGCACTTAAATTTGTTGAGCAAACTGGTGTGCATGCCTTCGCAGTAAATTTAGGACAGCTGCACCTGCATGGAAAACGTGCAGTTCATCTGGACCTTGATTTGTTAAGGGAACTCTATGATGCCTTGGATGTGCCTTTGGTGCTCCACGGGGCTACTTCAGTATCCGAATCGGATTTGGTTGATGGGATTCGCTTTGGAATTCGAAAAATCAATGTTGGCAGTGCACTCAAGCAAGTTTATTTCGAAGCGCTGCGGGCAGCTTGTGAGGCCACCGGTGACAATTATAATCCCTACGAGGTTATCGGTTCTGGGCTTAGTGAGGACGTCCTGATGGCTGGCAGGATCGCTTTACAAAGGAAAGTTGAGCATTATATGCGATTGTTTGGAAGTGACGGAAAGGCAATTTTGTTATCATGATCTCCGAAATAATCATTCCCGACTTAGGCGCAACAGGCGGGGATGTGATCCTTGAAAAATGGCTTGTAGAAAAAGGTGAGGCTGTTATAAAAGGTCAAGCCCTGTATGTGGTCGCTACGGATAAGGCTACGGTTGAAGTTGAAGCATATCGCGATGGTGTGGTGCATACCATCCTGGTCCAACAAGGAGAGACGATACCGCTTGGAACTGTAATTGCGCTGCTGGCCGACTCAATCGATGAGGCATCAGAATTGGTGGAAGATGGACCGGTTAGAGATACCACCATCCCTGAGCCTGAGATTCCGCAGATTACAAGAAATAGATCTAAAGAACGTATCCTCGCTTCGCCTCTTGCCCGGCGGATTGCAAAAGAGGAGAACCTCAGACTCGAGGCGCTCAATGGTAGCGGCTCAAAGGGTCAGATCCTCAAACGAGATGTGATCGCAGCGATAACTGCCCGGGAGAAACCAGGTTCGCCATTTGAAATACTGAGCGAGTCACTCTCTCCAATGCGGAAGGTTATTGCGGAACGCACTACCTTGAGCAAATCTCAAATACCGCATTTCTACACGACGGCAACGATCGACATGCAAGCAGCAATTGAGTTGCGTCGCCAAGCACTCGAACTTGCTGAGCAGCGTGGCCTTTCCAAACCGACCATCAACGATTTGTGCCTCCGGGCTACAGCGCTGACATTGCGCGAATTTTCCGTGCTGAATTCAAGATTTGATGGTGACAGGATCAGCACCTACCAGGACATTAATATTGGATTGGTGATCGGTCTCACTGAAGGGATGTTGATCCCGGTGATTCAGCGAGCAGATCAATATGATTTATATTCCCTGGCTGCCGCAACCCAACGGGTACGCCAACGTGCAGAAGCTGGTCAACTTCGAGAAAGCGATATGGGACGAGGTACATTCACGATTTCTAACCTTGGCATGTATGAGATCGACAGTTTTACAGCGGTGATCAACCCTCCTGAGGTCGGGATTCTTGCGTTGGGGAAGATCAAAGAACAACCAACAGTTATCGATAGGATGTTCGTCATTCGTCCGCTGATGATTGCCACTTTGTCCGTCGATCATCGGGTTGTCGATGGCATAGTCGCTGCCCGTTTCTTGACTGCCATAAAACATATCTTGGAAAATCCATACCGCCTAACACTAGATACTCCTTCGGATTCCACACCATGACTAATTTTTCCCAGGACGAACTACTCAAGATGTATCAGTTGATGGTCACGATTAGGCGCTTTGAAGATCGCCTGTACCAGCTTTTTTTGCAGGGACTCGTTCCAGGAACACTGCACCAATATCAAGGTCAGGAAGCTGTAGCCGTTGGAGTGTGTTCTGCTCTTCAGCCTGCTGACATCATCTTCTCTACACATCGCCCAGTGGGGCATGGGGTTGCGAAGGGAATGTCTCTAAAATCGATCGCTGCAGAGATCATGGGAAAAGCGGATGGTTGCGCTGGCGGTAAGGGTGGGCAGATGCATCTGACAGATGTCTCGGTTGGCATGATGCCCTCAAACGCGATCGTTGGCGCGAATATTCCCATAGCTACCGGGGCAGCCATAGGCTTCATGCTGCGTGGTGAAGAGCGTGTATCGATCAGTTTCTTTGGGGACGGGGCCGCGAATATTGGCGCCTTTCATGAAGGCATCAATCTGGCCGCGGTAAAAAATGCCCCAGTTGTTTTTGTCTGCGAGAACAACCAATATGCGGCCTCAACACATATTTCCCTAACGATGAAGATCGAAAATGTTGCTGACCGGGCGGAGAGCTACGGCATCCCGGGTGTGATCGTGGACGGGATGGATGTGATGGCAGTGAGGGAGACAGCTGAGAAGGCAGTGGAACGAGCAAGACGAGGGGGCGGTCCCACATTGATCGAAGCCAAGACATATCGTTTTATGGGACACTCACGCGGAGATCCTGGTAAGTATCGCAACGAAGAGGAATTATCAGAATGGCGGTCACGCGACCCTATCCCAAAATATCGTGCTTATCTTGAGGCTCAAGGAATTGATCCGCTAACCCTCGCTTCCCTGGAAGAATCGGTCGATGAAAGGATCGATGAAGCAGTGGAACATGCATTAGCTGCTCCGGAGCCAGATGCATCAGAAACTTATTTAAATGTCTACGCCGAGCGCAGGAAATAAGCGATGTCTCTAGGGAACACAACAGAAATGACAATGGCAGAAGCATTGCGCGATGCCATGCGGCTTGCGATGCAAGAGGATCCTGCTGTATTCCTGTTAGGGGAGGATATCGGCATAAAGGATGGGTTTGGCGGTGGATTCACTGTGACATTAGGATTGTCTGATGAGTTTGGTCACGAACGCGTCATGGATACGCCTCTCAGTGAAGCAGCCATCATCGGCGCGGCGGTTGGCGCAGCTATGGTGGGTATGCGCCCGATTGCCGAAATGCAGTACGGGGATTTTGTGTTCGTGGGCATGGATCAGGTAATCAACCAGGCAGCTAAAATGCACTATATGAGTAATGGACAGGTCAATGTACCCATGGTGTTGAGATTGCCCGTTGGTGCTAGCAGGCGGGGTGCCCAGCACGCCCAATCTACCGAAGCATATTGGATGCACACACCGGGATTAAGAGTCGTTTGTCCTTCCAATCCATATGATGCTAAAGGGTTGCTTTACGCCGCAATTAAGGATGAAAATCCGGTCATCTTCCTGGAACATAAACTCCTATATGGTGGTAAAGGTAGGCGCAAGGAGAAAACATCTATTGATCCGATCATGGAAGTACCAGTAGATGCCTACGAGGTACCTTTAGGAACACTTAAAGAGGTGCGAGAGGGGCAGGATGTCACCATACTCGCTAACATGATGATGGTTTACAGGTCGCTTACAGCTGCTGATTCATTGGCTGAAGAAGGCATCAGGGCGCAAGTGATCGACATGCGCTGCCTGCAACCCCTTGATTTGGATCTGCTTAGTGAGGCTGTCAAAAAGACGAATCGCGTATTAATCGTGGAAGAGGATAACCTCACCGCTGGTTGGGGGGCGGAGATCGCAGCCCGGTTAGGCGATGAAGTTTTTTACTATCTTGATGCGCCAATTAAACGGCTCGCAGCACCGGACACACCTGCACCAACCGCTGCATCCTTAGAAGAGGAATACTTACCCACTACTGAAAAAATTATCCAGGCAGTGAAGGCGCTTTTAGAGGGGGGATAAAGGAAGTGCGGTTAGTCATGGTAAGGATTTCAGGAACTCAAACAGGTCAACCAGATCTTCATCGCTCACTCGCCAGCGCGGCATGTCCCGGCTGAGCGGTTCACCGTCCGGGTGGGCTCCCTCAACGACTGCCATACGAAAAGCATCCAGGTCATACCCGCTGTGTTGATCTTCATGAGCATGATCTCCTCCATGCTCTTCCTCCTCACTGCTTAAAGCGCTGAAGCGAATATCCGGAGCGTCCATCACCTCCATGTGCATGGTGTGGAAGCCGCCTCGCCCATCCGACCCGTGGCATGATGCGCAAGCGAGATTATTCCCCATACCCATCATCATGCCCCTAAAATTCTGACCATCGGAATAGCGGATTCGTTGGCCGCGATCGTTGATCGCCGTGAAGTAAATCTGCTCGCCATTAGAGGCGAAATCGCTATCGGAGAACCAGCCGCGCCTCTGGTTGAACATTGGGTTTACAGGTACGTATTCCCTGCGAACGACAAAACATCCAGACAGCAGCAATCCCCCCAGAATCAGGATCATAATTCGTTTCATGATCTCTACCCGTTATGAAAAATATCTATAGCTTTTCCCTGACATCGATAGAAGGAATCTTGACCTTCTATCGGAATATCTACGAGATCATTTTGGGTAGCTGGCGAAAATTTCTGTATTCCCAGATCTGTCGAAGGAAAGTACTTCGAAGGGCTCCTGGGTGGAGCTCCCATCTTCCATGCCAGGTGAACCTGCGGGCATCCCAATAACAGCGAGACCTACAATATCAGGTCGTTCGTCCAAAAGGCGTTCGATTTCAGCAACGGGCACGTGTCCTTCAATGATGTAGCCATCCACGATGGCTGTATGGCACGACTGGATTTCGAGCGGTACATCGTATTGGTCTCGAATTGCATTTCTCTCACTATCATCATTGACCTGAACGGTGTAACCGTTTTCCTGCATGTACTCACTCCAGTCTCCGCAGCAACCTCAAGTAGGCGACCTGTAAACAGAAACTACCAGAGACTGCTCTTCGTCTGACACCTGCTGGTTGGCTGCTGGCGCGGCACACGCACTGAGCAATACAGCAACCAGCAATCCAAGTACAAGGATTTTCTGCATTAGCAAATCTCCTTTTGTTTAAGCATACAATCTTCACCAAATAAATTTCGACAAAAAAGATGTATCATGTGCAATATAGTATACCAGGATGAAGACAATTCTGCTCGTGAAAGATTTCATGGCTAAGATGGATTTGTGTCATGTAAAGATCATGACAACCAGCTATTCGCTACCATCAATAGGAAAAATACTTACTCTACAATGGCGGAAATGGCGCGATTAATTAAAAATTCAATTTAGTTACGGGATATTGTGAAGTGTCGATCTAGGATGAAAGGCTCTTACGGGCAGGCTGCTCCGATGAGCACCATTGCCTCCCGGAATGGTGGCGTGCAGTACAGGTTGAGGTAATCAAACACGAACGCCCCGCCCACCAGGATGCACACCAGCACGACGGCACAGCCGCAACCTGCCCACCACAAAGTCCGGTTGGATCTGCTTTCTTCAGGCACCAGGGGTTCCACAGGGTAACCGGCATATTCAGGTTGAAGTGGAGGCGGGGGTGGAGGCACCTTTTCCTCCTCAGGGATATAGGGCTCTTGGGATGGTGCGCTGTAGATTGGTTGTGGAGCAGGTGCGGGTGTAGATTTCTGGACCTCTTCAGGGGTGGGGGTCACAAATTCTGGTGGCTGTTCCTCGATCACTGTGCTGGCTACACTCACCTGCGTTGCGTTAGGGTCGAATGCGGTTGACTCAAATGTGAGGCTGACATTTTCTCCAAGGGTGATCGTGTCCCCAGGTCGCAGGATGCGTTGCCCGACTACACGCTCGCCATTTACAAAGGTTCCATTTGTGGAACCCAAGTCTTCTAATATGTAGCTCCCAGCCTGCAATGTCAGGCGCGCGTGCCGCCGGGAAACCTCAACTTCGTTGACGAAAACATCGCTCCCCACCTCTCGACCGACTGAAATCTCGCTATTCTCCAGAGAATAAATCTTCCCGGGAGCTGGACCGGTTTTCATGACGAGCTGGTATGCCATGTCTTCCTCCTGTTGCTCTTCCAGGGTAGTGAGCGTGGAATGGATTAAGTGTAATGGTTTTTATTTTCCATGTCAAATTTTACCCCCGGTAAATTGAGCAGAGATTTCCTTCATTCGATACCCGAAAACATCCCCAAAGGCGGTTATCACTTGCGTTGAGACAGTGTTCATCTCTGGGGAGGAAGCGAGCAGATCGGCAAGGCAGGTTTCCGGATAATCTTCCAATCCACAACCGATAATTCCTTCCCAGTAAGACATATCCGGATCGACGTTAAGAGAGAAGCCATGCCTGGATATCCCGCGCGCATCGACCTTGACCCCAATAGCAGCGATCTTGGCTGGGAAACGATCCTCTTGGGTCAGCAGTCCGGTAGTGGTGTGAGTCTGCACCCAAACACCTGTCAGTCCAGGGTATTGTTGACCTTTCACACCGATTTCCGCCAGTGCAATGATCAGGGTAGACTCGAGTCTGCGCAGATATTCGATGTAATCCACTCGGGGAAGGTGGGCGGTATCGTGGTCTGATTGCACCCGCAGGTTAGCGGTTCCAAGCGGGATCAACGGATAGCCAACCAGTTGACCTGGGCCGTGATAGGTCACATCTCCGCCCCGATCGACCCACTGAATGCTGATCCCTTTGCGCGTGAGCTTGTCTTCATCCCACAACAGGTTCTCGATGCGTCCGCTGCGGCCGAAGGTATATGTGTGCGGGTGCTCCAACAGCAACAAGGTGGGCGGTCTTGTTCCCGCGTCTATCTCGGCGGCTAATCGATTCTGCAGCTGCCAGGCGTCTTCGTATGGTACTAATCCGAGCTGGTGTACGTGACAGATTTCTGTCATAAACCATAGTATAACGGAGTTTCGGCAGAAAATATCGTCTTCGCGATTCCTCATACATGTGGTTAACATTCTTATTACTTTTTTCATATATTGGCAACGTATACTATATTGGAAATGGGATTGTCCCATTTGCCTTTAGCTGATTATTGTTATCTAGATTATTGGTTAATAGGAAAAATTATGAACTTAGATCGTTATACACAGAAATCCCAGGAAGCGATCCTGGAATCCAAAAGCCTGGCGCAAGAACTACACCATCAATCAATCGAGCCAGCCCATCTTCTCATGGCCTTGCTCAAGCAGGAGGATGGTGTCGTCCCTGCGATTGTGAATAAACTTGCAGGAAGTGTGCTGGGGTTGCGGGAAGAAGTTCATCAGGAACTGGAAAACCGCTCAAAGGTTTACGGTGCTGGTGGTGAGATCGGCTTATCACGGGGGGCAGCTGATGTGCTGACCGCAGCCGAGCGTTACGCCAAGGGGATGCAGGATGAATATGTCTCCACGGAACACATCTTGCTCGGTCTCACCGAGAGCAGTGAGGGCAAGCGTTTGCGTCAGTATGGCTTGGACAAGGACGGGATTCTGAAAACGCTGGCAGGTATTCGCGGCACGCAGCGGGTCACTTCGCAAACACCGGAAACGACCTACCAGGCTCTGGAAAAGTACGGACGCGACTTGACCGCCCTTGCCCGGCAGGGAAAAATGGATCCGGTGATCGGTCGTGATGAGGAGATTCGCAGGGTGGTGCAGATTCTTTCACGCCGCACGAAAAACAACCCGGCCTTGATCGGCGATCCAGGCGTGGGGAAGACCGCCATCGCTGAGGGTTTGGCTCAGCGCATCGTCAACGGGGATGTCCCTGAAGGTCTTAAACGCAAGCAGTTGATCCAATTGGATATGGGTGCGCTGGTTGCTGGGGCTAAATATCGCGGCGAATTCGAAGAACGACTCAAAGCGGTTCTCAAAGAGATCACCGACTCAGCTGGTGAGATCATCCTGTTCGTGGATGAGATGCACACCGTTGTTGGAGCCGGTGCTGCAGAGGGTGCGATGGACGCCGGCAACATGCTCAAACCCATGCTGGCGCGCGGCGAACTGCACATGATCGGGGCGACAACCGTCGATGAATACCGCCAGCACGTCGAAAAAGACCCCGCTCTGGAGCGTCGCTTTCAACCGGTATATGTGGGCGAACCCAGCGTAGAAGAGACGATCAGTATTTTGCGCGGTTTGAAAGAGCGATACGAGGTGCACCACGGAGTGCGCATTACTGACCCGGCTGTGATCGCGGCCGCATCGCTTTCCAATCGCTACATTGCTGACCGCCACCTGCCGGATAAAGCGATCGATTTGATCGATGAGGCTGCGGCTCGCTTGCGCACCGAGATCGATTCTAAACCCCAGGCATTGGATGAAGTCGATCGCCAGATCTTGCAGTTGGAGATCGAGCGGCAGGCGCTGCAGAAGGAGAAGGACAAAGCCTCCAAAGAGCGTCTAGATCGCCTGGAGAAAGAGCTGGCCGACTTGCGCGAGCGCGCCAACCAGCTGCATGCCCGTTGGAGTAACGAGAAAGAGGCCATTGCCAGCTTGCAGTCGACCAAGGAACAGATCGAAAAGACCCGACTGGATATCGAACGCGCTGAGCGCAACGCTGACCTTGAACAGGTCGCCCGCTTACGCTATGGAACGCTGCGCGAGCTGGAAGATAAACTTCTTAAAGATGAGCAGCGCCTGAAAGAAATGCAGGCCGAGGGGGCTCTGCTAAAGGAGGAGGTCGATGCGGAGGAGATCTCCCAGATCGTTTCTCGTTGGACGGGGATACCGGTGTCGCGATTGCTGGAAGGTGAGACAGAAAAATTGATCCACATGGAGTCTCGGCTGCATGAGCGAGTAGTCGGCCAGGGTGATGCTGTGAGAGTGATCTCCAATGCCGTCCGCCGTTCGCGGGCTGGTTTGCAAGACCCCAACCGACCGATTGGTTCCTTCATCTTCCTTGGACCTACGGGAGTCGGCAAGACCGAGCTTGCCCGCACTTTGGCCGAGTTTCTCTTCGATGACGAACGCGCTATGGTGCGCATCGACATGAGTGAATACCAGGAGAAACACACCGTTTCTCGCCTGGTTGGCGCACCTCCTGGATATATTGGCTATGAAGAAGGTGGACAGCTGACCGAGGCGATCCGCCGTCGGCCTTATAGTGTGGTTCTTTTTGACGAGATTGAGAAAGCCCACAGCGAGGTATTCAACGTGCTGTTGCAGTTGTTGGATGAAGGTCGCCTTACAGACGGGCATGGGCGGACCGTCGATTTCCGTAATACCGTGGTCATCATGACCAGCAACCTGGGCAACCAGCTGTGGGAAGGTGGGCATCGTGTGACCCGTGATGAGATCACCGCGGTTCTACAAGCCCATTTTCGCCCCGAGTTCCTCAACCGCATCGATGAGATCGTCATCTTCCATCCGCTCGGCAGGGAACATCTGGCGGAGATCGTCGAGATCCAGTTGCGCAGGGTTAAAGCATTACTTTCTGAACGTGGATTTGACCTTGAGATCACACCGGATGCTGTCGCATATTTAGCCGAGGTGGGTTACGATCCGGATTTTGGGGCCCGGCCGCTCAAGCGCGCCATCCAGCGCGAGCTGCAGGATCCCCTGGCGCTGAGCATCCTGTCTGGCGAGTTCCAGGAGGGCGAGCTGATCAGGGTGGAGCGTGGATCCGAGGGATTGGAATTCGTGCCGCTGATGCAGGCTGAGGTGGTAGAGACTTAGTCATCTCTTGATCTAAAACCCAAGGTTCTACAAAAATATTGTTATCAGGTTTATATAGGTCAGCCTTTAACGGGATGTATATAACGCTTGACGTTTAGCGCTAAGCGTTATACAATCACAAGGTGATAAAGACGTTCAGGGATGATGAAACAGAGAAAATATACAATCTTCAACGTTCTCGGAAGCTGCCACCCGATATTCAACAAGTTGCCCTCCGAAAGCTGAGAATGCTGAACAATGCTGTTTCACTCAATGACCTACGAATTCCACCAGCAAATCGTTTAGAGAGATTGCGAGGGGATCGGAAAGGACAACACAGCATACGTATCAATGAACGTTGGCGGATTTTTTTTAAACGGCGCAATGGAGATGCAGATGATGTGGAGATCGTTGATTATCACAATTAGCGCCCGAAATTTTTGGAGGTTGGTATGATTGAAAAAAATTTGCATCCTGTCCACCCTGGGGAAGTGCTGTTAGAGGAGTTCTTAGATCCAATGGGTTTAAGCCAGAATCGCCTTGGTCTGGATATTGGTGTTCATCCTCGTCGAATTAATGAAATCGTTCTGGGTAAACGACGCATCACCGCGGATACTGCTTTGCGCCTGGCGCGCTATTTTGGCAACTCACCTCAATTCTGGCTCGGATTGCAGACAGATTATGATTTAGATGTTGCTCGGGATAAGTTGGGAAGTCGGCTAGATCTAGAGGTGAAAACGAGCGCATCTCTGCGGTGATATTTTTTTGGGATCTCATCTCTATCTTGAAGTACCCAATAATCAAAGAGATTTGATATTAGTAACATATCGAGCTGGGTTTCACCCTTCAATTTCTTTAGTGGGATAAGATGTATACTGCCAAACGCATGAATCCCTTGAACAAAGTATATGCGTATATTACGTGCCGCAACCAGCTGCTCGTCTTCCGCCATATCGATTTCCCCGAGGAAGGTGTCCAGGTACCAGGAGGCACAATGGAAGACGGCGAACTGCCCCATGTCGCCGTCATGCGCGAAGCATCTGAGGAGACAGGCTTGTAAGGTTTGCTCCGGGCGAGCTATTTGGGCGAATTTAAGTGGCGGTCCTCAAAGGCAGGTCATAAAGAATTCCATCTTCGTCATTTTTATCATAATGAGCAAATTTTACAGAAATCCAATTGTACAGTGAATTCACCCGCCAACCGGTTTCGCAGGCAGATGCAATTACCTCTATCGTCGGTAGGAAACCTTAACTAGTATAGAAGCAGAAAGGCAAGTCTTGGTTACTAACTGGATCAATAAAGGAAGGATATAAGGTGAAATGATGAGAGGATTGGAAAATAAACGCGCCCTGATCACGGGAGGTGCCAGCGGTATTGGCAAGGCGACCGCCATGCGCTTCTTGGAAGAGGGGGTTAAAGTTGCTATCCTGGATAGGGACGAGACCGCTTGCGATCAGATTCAAGAAGAGTTAGCCGGGCTTGCCGCCGTTATTGTCGCTGATGTTTCAGACTCGGAAGCTGTTAAGAGCGCATTCTCTGATCTGGATGATCTTTGGGGTGGTTTGGATATCCTGATCAATAACGCTGGCATCAGCATGCGGCACGAATTTCTGGATATCCCCCCAGAAGAATGGCGGCGGGTGGTCGATGTCAATCTAAACGGGGTGTTCTATGTTGCTCAGGCTGCCGCCCGGCGGATGCTTCAGGCTGGATCAGGCGTGATCATCAACATGGGGTCCACCAACGCATTGCTGGGTTATCCGTTCTACGCCGATTACAACGCTTCAAAGGCGGGGGTGATCGAATTGACCCGCTCTATGGCGCTGGAGCTGGCTCCTGATGTGCGCGTTGTTGCAGTATGTCCTGGCTACGTGATGACCCCGATGCAGGAGGCTGAGTATACCCCGCAGATGCTGGCGGAAGTTAACCGCAAGATACCCTTGGGCAGGCACGCTCAGCCGGAGGAGATCGCCGCGCTGTTCGCCTTTCTGGCTTCCGAGGAAGCGGCATTCATTACCGGGCAATGTTACGTGATCGATGGGGGAGAGACGGCCGGCGGGCTGGCGAGCAGATAGCCTCTTTGCTCAGGGTGACAGATTAGGATTTATCTTGGTCATGGTTTAGAAGAAGGGGGATCAGGGTTAATTCACCCATTTTTAGTCTTCGTAAATCTTGGTCGTAACAAGCTTAATTCCCCAGAGTAATTGACTCTGGGGATTGATTTATGTAAACTGAGGATGTGGAAATCAACCTGTATCAGGAGACTATATTTTTTTCAATCGAGCTGTGAATAAAGGGGAATCTGATGTCTGAGTATCAATTGGCTTTCAGCAATGTGACCGAAGATCAATTACGAAGGATCTTTAAAGCCTTCAATCGATTCATGGTGCTGCTGTTTCGTTTGGGCTTGGGCTCATGGGGAAACGGCACCAAGTTTGGGGGCTCCGTGATGGTAATCAAACACACCGGTCGCAAAACCGGGCTTACACGGCTCACTCCGGTGAATTACGCTACGGTTGATGGTGATATATACTGTACAGCTGCCTTCGGCAGGGCTGCGGATTGGTATCTTAATATCATCGCCGATCCGCAGGTCGAAGTCTGGTTGCCAGATGGCCGATGGGCGGGGATCGTCGAAGATGTAACTTCTGATGAGAAGGGCGCTTTCTATCTCCGGCAGGTGATCATCGCCAGTGGTTTCGCTGGACCTTTGTTCGGCGTTAATCCCAAGCATCTATCTGATCAGGATTTCGAAGGACTGCTGGAGAGTTACCGTTTGATCCGCATTCGTAGGATCAATGCGTTGACTGGCGCTGGAGGTCCGGGGGACCTGTCCTGGATATGGCCATTGACGACCTTCGTTTTGTTGTGGTTGCTGCTTAGCAGGAGAAGAAAATAAATGTCCTATAGTTATTTTAGTGGCCCATGAATCAGATAATGGAGTGGCTTACAGGTGATGATCTTCGTTCGGATGGCTTGGCGAATGAAGCCGCTGAGGCAGTCTTGCAGACCCCGAGCCTTTTTGATGATCTATATGAGGGTTTATCCTCACCCAACGATGTGATCCGCGGCCGGACCGCGGATGCGCTTGAGAAGATTGGGCGCAAGAGACCGGATCTGCTCGTCCCCCACCTGGAGGAACTGGCTGACATCTCCGTAACAGACCAGGTCCCGATGGTGAAGATGCACCTGGCGATGATTTTTGGCCATCTCGCTCTCTACGAAGAACATATCGACGGTTTATGTTCTGCTCTCTTCGATTTATTGGAAGATGAGAGTGTATTTGCCAGAAGTTGGACGATCGTTAGCCTGTGTATTATTGCCAGAGTGTATCCAGTTGAGTGCGATCGCATCATTAACCGCATTGCATCATTACGTAGAGATGACAGTGCTGCGATCAGATCGAGGGTAGAAGATGCGCTCAACCTCCTGACAAATGAGGATGCACAATTTCCAAAAGGGTGGATCAAGAGCGAGCAGATGAAATCGGTTGCTGATCTATAAAGCGTGGACTTGCTAAAGAGCTGATGGTATAGGAGTTGCGACCTTGTTATCTGAGAAACAAAAAATGTTGGCCGGGCAGCTTTACAATGCCTTAGATCCCCAGCTGGTGGAGGAAAGACGCCGGGCCAGGGATTTGCTCAAAGAGCTGAACGATTCAAGAGATGGGGAGCAAGAAAAGAGGGCTAAGATAATCGGCCAGTTGTTCGCTTCCGTCGGTAGGGATACCTGGCTCGAACCCCCTTTTTATTGTGATTATGGCTCAAACATCACCCTCGGAGATAATGTGTTCTTCAATTTCAACTGCGTGATCCTGGACCCAGCCAAAGTTTCAATTGGAGACAATGCCTTATTCGGCCCCAACGTTCAAATCTACACCGCCACTCATCCCATCAGTTATCTTGAGCGCCGAAGGGGTTTGGAATCGGCCAAAGAGATCACTATCGGTTCAGATGTTTGGATCGGTGGGGGCGTGGTCATCGGCCCAGGCTTGAAGATCGGTTCGCGGAGTGTCATCGGCGCTGGAAGTGTGCTAACCAAAGATATCCCCGAGGGTGTCTTTGCAGCTGGTAATCCCTGCCGTGTGCTGCGCGAGATCGAATAGCGACTTTGATGGCTGACCAGGTGGTGCAATCCTTGGCCCAGATCCTCTGGAAGCGTTTGTTTCTTCGACCTAACGCGGTCTCGCTCTGAAAGAAGTGCAAGCCGGGTAAAAGTTATGAAAGGTATTTTTATTCTCAATCTTCTGGATTCAATAGATTTCTGATGAGAGGCACAATATGATAAAGATCCGCCTGCTGAAAAAAATTGGGATAAGAGAATTAAAACGAATTGCCCCTGGTTATACTTCAGACGCCAAATATGTTGTTTTGCATAGAGATTCACAGAATCACGCTTTAATTGATCTTCACCTCATCTCTCTGGAAACACCTTATACGAAGAAGTATGATCACTACAACAACAATACCATTAAAAGATATCTGAAGATTCTCAAGGAAGGTTATTCATTCGGTGCTTATGATGGTGATTTACTGGTTGGTCTGTTGATCGCCGAACCGCGTTCGTGGAACCAAAGTTTGTGGGTCTGGGAGTTCCATAGTGCCGAATCACATCGCCATCGAGGAATCGGAAAAAAATTGATGGACGCCGTAATGGAAAAGGCCAGGAAAGCGGGTTTTCGTATTATCGTATGTGAGACGCAGAACACAAACGCGGATGCCATTCAGATTTATCGCCACCTCGGGTTTAGAGTAGAGGGCATGGATATCTCTTATTACTCAAATGAGGACTACCCCGACGGTGAAATCGCAGTTTTCATGAAACGCAGGATATAGCCGTTAAAAGATTGATTGTAGATAAACGTTTAATTGGTATTAATGAAAGAGATAAGCAATATGGCTCATCAAGAAACACCCATCGAACCCGAATTGAAAGAAATGTCTGTCGAAGAGAAATGGGACAGGTTGCATGACTTCTTTACTATGGATCATGCCATCAGCTATAAAACCCACAAGAGGATGGGAACCATCCAGGAGTGGGTGGATGATACGGTTGAAGCTTATGGCAAGATGATGGGCAGATTTATGGGTCCCATTGCGGCAATGATGGGTAAGGCTGCAACGAAATTGACCCCCAATTTTGTGCTCAAGCAAGCCATCTATGCAGTGCTGTACTCCGACCAGATGATGCATCGACCTGGAGAATATGAAGTATCTGAACCAAAGAATG
>Ga0209742_10000364_pt1 | contig 24583 bp, 23 predicted proteins | sample DeeMarSeWOR38_10_FD_187462 | JGI IMG/M metagenome (GOLD analysis project Ga0209742, IMG submission 187462) | Marine sediment microbial communities from White Oak River estuary, North Carolina - WOR-3-8_10 (SPAdes) (version 2) | ecosystem: Environmental > Aquatic > Marine > Intertidal zone >... | reverse complement strand
CCCGCCAGTGCGCCTGCGTGCCGAGGGGGCTCCGCCGCCTGCCGGCCGCGCGGCTGCAATTCTCGATCACGTGCTGTACGAGGACAAGCGCCTGCTGGTTATCGACAAGCCGACGGGCGTCGCGGTCCACGGCGGCAGTGGTATCAGTCACGGCGTCATCGAGTTGCTCAGGGCGGCGCGGCCGGACCTCAGGGATCTGTCGCTGGTGCACCGGCTCGACCGCGAGACGTCGGGTTGCCTGGTGCTTGCCAAAAAGCGCAGCGCGCTGCGGGCGCTGCACGAGAAATTCCGCCAGGGCGTCGTCGAGAAGAATTACCTGGCGTTGGTGGTGGGCGACTGGCAGCTGGGCGAACAGATCATCGACAAGCCGCTGCTGGTCACGCATCGCAGGGGCGGGGAGCGCCACGTGATCGTCAGCTCAGACGGCAAGTCCGCGCAGACCCGGGTGCGGCTGTCACGGACCTACCGCGAGTACAGCCTCGTGCAGTGCTCCCCCCTCACGGGCCGAACGCACCAGATCCGCGTGCACCTGCAGAGCGTCGGCTTTCCGATCGCCGGGGATGACAGGTACGGCGATGCGGAGGCCAACCGCCGCCTGGCGGCACTCGGCCTGCCGCGGTTGTTTCTGCACGCCCAGTCGATCTCGTTTCCGGACGAGCACGGCAACGAGCTGCATTTCACGGCCACGCTGGCCGCAGATCTCAACGGCTTCCTGACAAAATTGTAGGGGTCTCGGCGCGCGATCCCGGTTCGAGAACCGCTCCTGCGGACGCGATCCGGGTTATGGCAGCAGGTAGCCCAGCTCCAGCAGCCGGTCTGAAATCCAGATCATCGGCAGGCCGATGAGGGCGGTCGGGTCGTCTGTTTTCACGGATTCGAACAACAGGAATCCGGCGCCCTCGAGCTTGAAGCTGCCGGCACAGTCGTAGGGTTCGTCGAGCCTCAGGTAGGCCTCCGCGAGGCGGCGGTCGAATTCGCGGAAGTGCACGATCGTCTCGTCCGTGTGCTCGTAGCGTTTGCGCGTTACAGGGTCGAGCATGCACACGGCCGTCAGGAATGTCACCGATTTGCCGGAAGCGGCCAGCAGCTGCTCGACGGCTTTCTGATGGCTGCCGGGCTTGCCCAGGACCTGGCCGTCGAGCACGGCAAGCTGATCCGCGCCGATAATCAGCGCGTTGCGCGAATTGGCCGACACGGCCTCCGCTTTGGCGCGCGCGAGATGGCGGGCCAGCTCGTGCGGCTCCAGCCCCGCGGTGTTGGTCTCGTCGACATCCGGTGACACGGCCTCGAATTCGGCGAGAAAGCGATCCAGCAGCCCGCGCCGATAGGGCGATGAGGAGGCCAGCAGAATGTCGGGTGCGGAGGGGTTTTGCATAAAAAAATCAGGTGCTTGGGCTTGAAAACCCGCAGTTTACCCAGTTTCGGCCCGAACACCGATATTTTTCGCCCCCGTTCTTTGACAGGCGCGGCGCGTGTCCTTATCATGCGCGCGCCATGGGCAATCCGCTGCGAGTTCGTCGCCCGATAGCCGAACTGGCGGCTAAAGGCCAAATTATTGAAATTGCTGAGAAACTTGGCAGTTTCGAGCGACTGGCCGGGATCGTCGAAGCAGACCTTGCGACGCTGGATCCTGATAAGATCCCGCATGACTGGCGCGACTCGATGGTAACCGGGTGGTTGGAGTTCGGTTTCGCGGACGCGCAGAGGCAGGTGGTGAGCCTTGTGGGCGAGGTGGCGGTGATGCTGGACGCGGTGTGTCAGCGCTGCCTGGAACCGTTCCGGCTCAGACTGGCGACCGGGCTGCGGCTGTTGCCGACGACGGTCGAACAGGGTGTGTCCGCGGGTACCGATTTCGAGCCGTGGGAGCTGCAGGACGACATGGTCTGTCCGGCGGATATCGTCGAAGAGGTGCTGATCATGGCGATACCGCTGTCAGCGATGCACCCGACAGCGGTGGAGTGCAGGGCGCACGTCCCGGCTGATGAAGAGGTGCAGCAGACGACGAGACCGTTTGCGGCACTGAAGGCGCAGCTGGACCAGGACAAGTGACGAGCGGGCCGTAAGGCCGGCCCGAGTGAATAGAATACAGTGGCGGCGCAACAGTGCTGCCGTGCACAGGAGATTGCAATGGCTGTTCAGAAGAGTCGTAAGACCCCTTCGCGTCGCGGTATGCGGCGCTCACATGACAAGCTGACGAATCCGGCATTGTCGGTGGACCCGACGTCCGGAGAGACGCACCTGCGGCACCGTGTTTCGCCCGATGGTTTCTATCGCGGCGTACAGGTCGTGGCGCAGCCCGAAATCGACGACGACGAATAACGCACTTCCCATTCCGGCCTCGCCGTGAGCGTGAGGTCTCGCGACAGTGGGAGACCAGTCGATCATTTCAGTTGATGCCATGAGCGGCGACCTCGGTGCCGAGGTCGTCGTGCGCGCGGCTGCCGCGTGCCTCGACAAGTATGCCAATCTCGAACTCATTCTCGTCGGTGACGAGGCCGAATTGGCCGGCCTCGTCACGCGTATCATCGGCACTGAAAAGCGTCTCAGGATCGTTCACGCGACAGAGGTCGTTACGATGAGCGATGCGCCGCGTGACGCGGTGCGGCACAAGAAGGACTCCTCGATGCGCGTTGCGATCGACCTCGTCAAGTCCGGCGAGGCCGAGGCCTGCGTCAGTGCAGGTAACACCGGCGCATTGATGGCCACCGCAAAATTCGTGTTGAAGATGCTGCCCGGCATTGAACGGCCCGCGATTATTGCGGAACTGCCGGCAATCGGCGGCTCGCTGCACATGCTCGACCTCGGGGCCAATACGCTGGGCACCGCCGAGCAGCTGTTCCAGTTCGCCGTGATGGGCTCGATCGTGACGGCCGATATCATGGGCATTGCGGAGCCGCGAGTGGCCTTGCTCAACATCGGCGCCGAAGACACCAAGGGCCACGATACGGTGAAAGATGCGGCGTCGCTGCTGAACGAGAGCTCGCTGAATTACGTTGGGTTTATCGAGGGCAGCGAGCTGTTCTCGGGCAAGGCCGACGTCGTGGTGACGGACGGATTTACCGGCAACGTTGCCTTAAAGACCATGGAAGGCACGGTCGGCCTCGTGCGTCATTACGTGAAGCAGGGCTTTACCCGTAACTGGGTCTCGAAATTGCAGGCGCTGCTTGCGAGTTCAACGCTTACGCGCATCACCCGGGAGACGGATTCCCGCAACTTCAATGGAGCGACTCTGGTCGGTCTTAATGGTATCGTAATCAAAAGTCACGGCAGCGCCGACAGCTACGCCTTTCAGCATGCAATCGACACGGCTGTCGTCGAGGTCCGCAACGGGGTGCCGCAGCAGATCGGTAATCTGCTGCAACGGGAAGCCGCATGATGTATTCGAGAATCGTCGGAACCGGTCGCTATCTGCCGGAAAAGATCCTTACAAACTTTGATCTCGAGAAGATCGTCGATACGACCGACGAGTGGATCCGGACGCGCACCGGTGTCGAGCGCCGGCATGCCGTTGCGCCGGATCAGACAACGTCGGACATGTGTGTCGAGGCAGCCAAGAAGGCAATGGAGTCGGCGGGCGTCGTGCCTGAAGACATCGATTTCATTGCGATCGGCACGACGTCGCCCGATCTTATCTTTCCGAATGTTGCGACACTGGTTCAGCATCGGCTGGGTATCCCGGCCTGTCCGGCCATCGGCATGGAAGCGGCATGCACCGGGTTCATCTATGCGCTGACGACGACCGATAAGTTCATCAAGGCCGGAGACGTGAAGTGCGCGCTCGTGATCGGCGCGGAGTGCATCACGAAACTCGTCGACTGGAATGACCGCAACACCTGCGTGTTGTTCGGCGATGGCGCCGGCGCCGTGATCGTCAAGCCCTCCGACGAACCGGGCATATTGACGACGCATCTCGGCGCCGACGGGCAGTACAGGGAGTTGCTCTATTACCCTGTTGGCGCGTCGAAGAACCTCGAAAAAGCCGGCACGGACGAAGCATCGATCATGATGACCGGCAAGGAAGTCTTCAAGGTGGCCGTCAGCAAGCTCGGCGATGTGGCCTTGCAGGCACTGGAGTCAGCCGGCGTCAGCAAGGACGAACTGGACTGGCTGGTGCCGCACCAGGCGAACATTCGCATCATACAGGCCACGGCCAAGCGCCTCGATCTGCCGATGGAGAAGGTCATCGTCACGGTGCAGGATCACGGCAACACCTCGGCTGCCTCCGTGCCGCTGGCGCTCGACGTCGCCATTCGCGACGGCCGCATCAAGCCCGGCCAGCTCGTACTGATGGAAGCGTTCGGGGGCGGCTTTACCTGGGGTTCGATCCTGATGCGCCTGTAGCGCGCCCGGCCGACTACCTACCAGATATCGGCCTTCCGGAAACGTGCCGTTCTCCTGTGCATTCGTTGATGCAGTTGCTGCCGCCGCCGATCGAGGCGGTCGCGACGGATCGCGGCATCGATGCTGCCGTCATGTTCGCTGTCGAATTCCTCACGGTAACGGCAGTAATCCCCGTAGGCTTCACGCACGTGCTGCAATTCGCGCGCTGCGAGTTCCAGGATAATGACATCGTCGAGGTAACCGATGACCGGAATCTCATCAGGGAGAATGTCTTCGGGATCGCCGAAATATACGAAGGCCGCCAGGATTCTCTCCCGGTCGGCCGCTGGCAGCTGCCATTCGTCATCGGCGAGCATTTGCAGCATGGATTCGAGTTCAGGCAGTCGCGTGGCGACGAAATCTGGCAAAGGTTCGCTTTTGCGGATATCGTCAATGACGCCGCGAATGGCCTCGACGATTTCAGACTCGTCCGCGCTGCGTACGACGTCGCGTGACTTTTTCAGGGCGTTTCGGAAAAACCGCAGGTCACGATCACTGAGTTCGAAGGATAGTCTTAGGCTCATCTGCATTTCGCGCCCGGAGCGAAGCAACAGGCTACCGGCCTCCCTGCGAGCGGTCAATCAATACGTGAAATCGAACGCGACGAATTGCAGAACAATGGTTTACCATGGCTGCGGCGGTGGTCACGGGCCACGAGCGGCAATTACTGCTGAGTGATTACAGGCATGAAACCCAAACTGATTATCGGCAACAAGAACTATTCGTCCTGGTCTCTGCGGGCCTGGTTACTGTTACGTGAAGCCGATATCGATTTCGATGAACACCGTATCGCACTGGATGTCGAGGATACCGCCCGGCAGATTGCCGAGTTCAGCCCGGCCGGCAAGGTACCGGTGCTGTTGCTCGATGATATGGCGGTATGGGATTCGCTCGCGATCGCGGAGACGGTGGCGGAGCGCTGGCCGGACAAGAGGCTGTGGCCGGAGGATGCCGCGGCGCGCGCGCATGCGCGCAGCATCAGTGCCGAAATGCATTCGGGCTTCGGGGAACTTCGTTCCCGGATGCCGATGAACTGCCGTGCCATGGGGCGTCGCGTTGCACTGCCCGACGAACTGACCAGTGACATTGACCGCGTTTTCGACATCTGGTCGGACTGCTACCGGCGCTATGGCGACAAAGACTCCTGGTTGTTCGGTGAATTCAGCATCGCCGACGCCATGTATGCGCCGGTGGTGCTGCGGCTCAGAACCTACGGCATCAATCTTCCTGAGTCTGCCAGGCATTATGCGAATCGCGTGTTGCAAAGCGACGCCATGCAGGAGTGGCTGTTTGCCTGTGAAACGGAGACCGAAGTGATCGAGCAGGACGAGGTTGGTCAATGAGTGCGATTCGAATAATGCTGGTCGGTCTCGGTGTCCTGTTAACGGCGCCGCTGCGGGCGGAAATCTACGAGTTGCCGCCGGAGGGTTACGATGTCATCGGCGCCGTGGCCACCGTGATCGCGCGCGAGGAAGACACGCTCATCGACATCGCGCGCCGCAACGGGCTCGGTTATCACGATATCGTCCGTGCCAATCCCGACGTCAACGTATGGGTGCCGGGAGAGGGCACGGAAGTCGTGCTGCCGACTCGCTTCGTACTGCCGTCCGGAGCGCGGCGCGGCATCGTCCTCAATCTTGCGGAATATCGGCTCTACTATTACCCGGAGCCGGTTGAGGGTGAGCCGGCGTACGTCATGACCTACCCGATCAGCATCGGGCGCATGGACTGGGAAACGCCGCTCGGTGCGACCAGCGTTATTTCGAAAGTGACGGATCCCAGCTGGTACCCGCCGCAGTCGGTGCGCGACGAGCACGAGGCGGACGGCCGGCCATTGCCACGCGTTGTGCCGCCGGGACCGGACAACCCGCTCGGCAGATACGCGATGCGGCTCGGATTACCCGGTTACCTCATTCACAGCACCAACCGCCCCGCGGGGGTCGGCATGCGCGTGACGCATGGTTGTATTCGCATGTTTCCCGAAGACATCGAATACCTGTTTCCGAACGTAGGCGTGAATACGCCGGTACGAATCATCAACGCCCCCGTGAAGATCGGCTGGTTCGGCGACGAACTCGTGATGGAGGTGCATCCCGTGCTCGAGGCGACCGTGTCGGAAGGTAATGAGGGATTGGTTGCCGCGGACATCGACGTCGATACCGGCGATGGGGCGACCGACGAGGGCGAGATTCCCGCTCAGTCGAAAGATCCGCTGACGTATGTGACGGAACAGTTTATCGCCGTGACGGACAGTCGTGCGGGCATGCTCGACTGGGACGAAGTCGAGGTGCTGATCAATCGTTCCGACGGCATTCCGGCTGCGGCCGGAACGCGCATAAAAAACGCCGCGGCAAGCGCGGCGTCTGAATAAGCCTTGAATGTCTTGTTGTAGTCTGGTGCTACTTGGACATCGATTTCTGGAACATGCGCTCCATGCTTTCGCGGTTTGCTTCGCAGCAGGCCTGCGATTCGGTCGCGGCTGAGAGAGCCTGGTCCGCGGTGCTCTGAGCTGCAGCGGCAGCCTGGGCAGCACGATCAGCAGCAGCGCGAGCAGACTCGGCAGCGGCGGCGGCGGCAGATGCGTCAGCAGCAGCCTTGTTAACGGTTGCCTCCATTTCCGCCGTATTTGCACAGCCAGTGGCCAGTGCGGCAGCGAGCACCAGTGCGCTTACTTTGAGTGCGGTTTTCTTCATTGTCTAAGATTCCTCTGGTTGGGAAAAACTGCAGGCGGATTATTTCGCAAATAGCGGCTAGCTGCAACGAAGATCACTGTTTTTATTATTCTTTGTCGTTCGATTGCGACAAAAAAAACGTCTTTCACTCCGGTTATCTGCACAAATGATTTTCATTCGTTTGCCGCTTGCTTGCGTGTGTATGCCCGGCCGGGGCGATAAACGCTTGCACTGATCAAAGTACTGTATATAATCGCAGGTACTGTGAATCCATACAGGGCATGATCAAATGCGCGAACTGACCCCCAGACAATCGCAAATTCTGGATATGATTCAGGAGTTTATTAACGAAACCGGGATGCCGCCAACGCGTGCCGAGATCGCGCGTGAACTCGGTTTCAAGTCCGCTAATGCCGCCGAGGAACATTTGCGTGCGCTGCAGAGGAAGGGCGTGCTGGAGCTCGTACCCGGTGCCTCGCGAGGTATTCAGCTCAAGGATTCGTTGCGTGAGCAGATGGGTTTGCCGCTTGTGGGCCGGGTCGCGGCAGGCAGCCCCATCCTTGCCCAGGAACACATCGAGGCGCATTACAAGCTCGATTCTGCGCTGTTCGATCCCAAGCCGCATTACCTGCTGCGTGTCCACGGCATGAGCATGAAGGATGCCGGCATCCTCGATGGTGACCTCGTCGCCGTGCACCGTACGCCCGAAGTCCGCAGCCGGCAGATCGTCGTTGCGCGGCTCGAGGACGAGGTGACCGTGAAGCGCTATCGCCAGGACGGCGCAATCGTCTGGCTGTTACCCGAGAACGCGGAGTTCGAACCGATACAGGTTGATCTCGCCCACCAGGCGCTCGTCATCGAGGGTGTGGTCGTCGGCGTCATCCGCGACGGTATCCCGCTGCACTGATGGCCGGGGGCGCGCATGCCACGCGATAGCGATACGTCGTCTCTCGAGAAGCTATTGGAAAATCCGCGTGTCTGGCGTGCCCGCAGTCAGCCGGTACCTGCAGAAGGACTGTCCAGTGGTTACGCGCAACTGGACCGCCTGTTGCCCGGCGGTGGATGGCCCCGCCAGGCCCTGACCGAGATCCTGATCGGGCAGTACGGTATCGGCGAACTGCAATTGCTGATGCCGGCGCTTGCAAGCCTGTGTGCCGAAGATCCCGGCGGCGAAGCCGTTGAACCGGGCTGGATCGCCTGGGTGGCGCCGCCGTTTCAGCCGTATCCGCCCGCGCTGCAAAAGTGTGGCATCAATCTCACGCGTATGCTGATCGTGCGGCCCAGGAACGACAGCGAAGCGTTGTGGTCGGCCGAGCAGGCTCTGTCTTCGGGGACCTGTGCCGCCGTGTTGTTATGGCCGCACAGGCTCGATGACCAGGCCAGCCGGCGCCTGCAGCTCGCCGCCGAGAAGGGCGGCAGCTGGGCCATTGCGTTTCGCCCGCTTGCGGCACGCCACGAACCGTCGGCAGCCGCATTACGCCTCGAACTCTCCGCGGATCAGCGGGGTACACGGCTCGCAATACTGAAAAGCCGTGGCGGCAGTCCCGCCGTATTGCACAATGTGGTGTGAGTATGGCGCGGGCACGACGATCACCCGTCATCGCACGGGACAGCGCACCGACCCCTGACGCTCCCCCCCGGCACACACAGTATGCGTTGCCGCTCGCGAAAGCAGAGCGACTCTGGTTTTGTGTGTACCTGCCGAACCTGCCGCTCGAAGCCTGCGGGCCGGGTGACGAGGACCTGGCCGTCATCGAGGAACGGCAGGGCGTTCATCGTGTATTGCTCGCCGCTGCCCGCGCGAGGGCTGCAGGTGTCTTGCCCGGCCAGTCGCCGAATGCGGCGCTGGCGCTTCTGCCGGGTCTGAGGATCGAAGAACGCAACGAGATCCGGGAGCAGCAAGTACTCGAACTGCTGGCGACCTGGCTCGAGCAGTTCAGTTCGTTTGTCTCTATTGCCGGCTCCGACGTGCTGTTGCTCGAGATTGCCGGCAGCCTGCGGCTGTTCGGTGGTTTGAAGAGCCTGCGCCGGCAGGTTGCGGCAGGCCTCGAGGCGCAGGGGTTCGAGGCTTCGCTGGCGATTGCGCCGACGCCGCTCGCGGCAACCTGGCTCGCGCGGGGCGGGCAACGCGCGTGCGTTCGCGAACCCGCCAACATCATGGCGGCGCTGCGAAGCCTGCCGCTATCCTGTCTCGCCTGGCCGCCCACGGTACTCGAGTCCCTTGCCGGCATGGGAATCACTGATGTTGGTGACTGCCTGCGGTTGCCACGAGAAGGTTTCGCGCGGCGCTTTGGCGTAAAACGCCTGTTGCAGCTGGATCGCGCCCTCGGGCACGTGCCGGATCCGCGCAACTCCTGGCGTGCACCGGAACGATTTTGCGCCGATTTCGAGATGACGGAGGAGCAGGGCGACCGGGAGTTACTGCTGGCGATTTGCCACGAATTACTGCAGGCGCACGAGCAGTTTCTGCTGGCGAGGCAGCTGGGCACGCAGCGCCTGTTATTCACATTCTTCCATCTCAAGGCGAAGGCGACGTCGCTGCCGCTCGGCGGAGCCCGTGCCGATCGTGCGGCAGATCACTGGTACGAACTGCTGCGCCTGCGTTTCGAAAAACTGGTGCTGCCCGAGCCCGTTATCGCAATACGGTTACGCGGCGGCACGAACCGGGCGCTGCACAACACCTCGGGGCACCTGGCGTTCCACGACCGGCCGCTGCGCGAACACTATTACTCGATGTCACAGCTGGCCGAGCGGCTGGCAGCGCGTATCGGCAACGAATCCGTGCACGGTGTCAACGCGGTTGCCGATCATCGGCCGCAGTATGCCTGGCGCGCGCGGGACCTGTTCGCGGCACGGGCGGCCGATGCGCTGACCCGGGTCCGTCAGGGTATCGAGCGCCCGTTATGGCTGTTGCCGGAACCCGAATTGCTCTCGACGGAGAACGGCCATCCGCTGCACCAGGGCAAGTTGCGATTCGTGTCGGGGCCCGAGCGTCTCGAAACCGGCTGGTGGGATGAGCACGGCATCGCCCGTGACTATTACACGGCCGTCAGTCCGCGCGGCGCCGGGTTGTGGGTCTTCCGCAACCGTGATCGTCAGCGCGATGGCGAGGCGGACTGGTACCTGCACGGCATGTTCGGATGACGTAATGCAGCGGGTTCGCTACGCGGAACTGCACGCACTCAGCAATTTCACGTTCCTGCGCGGTGCGTCGCACCCCGAGGAACTCGTGGAGACGGCTGCGGCCCTCGGTTACGAGGCGCTTGCGATCACCGACGAGTGTTCGATGTCCGGCGTGGTACGTGCGCACATGGCGGCAAAGGCCCTCGAGCTAAAACTCATCATCGGTTCCGAGCTGCGCCTGCAGAGCGGCCGCAAGCTGGTCGCGCTGGCACAGAATCGAAACGGCTATGCCGCGCTTTGCCGGCTCATCACGCGGGCCCGGCGCGCCGCAGAGAAGGGCAGCTATGTATTGACGCGAAGCTTCTTCGAGGAAGGGCTACCGGATTGCATCGTGCTGTGGGTGCCGGACGATGCGCTCGCTCTCGATGTCGAAGACCACTGGATACGCGAGACGTTTCGGGACCGTTTGTGGATCGCGGTCGAACTGCTTGCCGATGGTCGCCAGGACGAGCGTCTCGATGCATTGCGGGAAGTCGGCCGGCGGCTCAGGTTACCGCTCGTCGCCAGCGGCGACGTACACATGCATCGTCGTTCCCGGCGCGTGCTCCAGGATACGCTGACGGCGATTCGCGAGGGCGTAACCGTCGACCAGGCGGGCTTCGTGCTGTATGCGAACGGTGAACGCCACCTGCGCTCCCTGGAGGTGCTGCAGCATTTCTATCCGGAGGAACTGTTGCGAGAGACGCTGCACATTGCGGAGCGCATCGACTTCTCGCTCGACGAGTTGCGCTATGAGTATCCCGACGAGATCGTTCCCGCCGACGAGACCCCGGCCAGCCACCTGAGAAAACTGACCGGGCAGGGTATGCGGGATCGCTGGCCCGGCGGGGTACCGCAGAAGGTCGTGCAGCTCGTCGAGCACGAACTCAAGCTTATCGCCGAGCTGCGCTACGAACCGTACTTCCTGACGGTCTACGACATCGTCAGTTTCGCACGCTCGAAAGGCATTCTCTGCCAGGGCCGGGGTTCGGCCGCGAATTCCGCCGTGTGTTTTTGCTTAGGTATTACCGAGGTCGACCCGGCACGCATGGAGACGCTGGTCGAACGATTCATTTCCAAAGAGCGCAACGAACCGCCCGACATCGACGTCGATTTCGAGCACGAGCGGCGCGAGGAAGTGATCCAGTACATCTATGCGAAATATGGCAGGGACCGTGCCGCGCTGGCGGCAACGGTGATCACCTACCGGCCGCGCAGCGCATTACGGGACGTTGGCAAGGCGCTCGGGCTGTCGGACATTCAGGTCGGCCGCCTTGCGCGCTCGATGCAGTGGTGGGATGGCAAGCGTGTCGATGACAGCCGCGTCCTGGAAGCGGGACTGGATCCCGACAGCCCCGTGATACGGCGGCTTTTGTACCTCGTCAGGGAACTGATCGGTTTCCCGAGGCACCTGTCGCAGCACGTCGGCGGTTTCATTATTACGAACGGCCCCATGTCGGAACTCGTGCCGATCGAAAATGCGTCGATGGAAGAGCGCACGGTGATCCAGTGGGAGAAAAACGACCTCGAAGACCTGGGGCTTCTTAAGGTCGACGTGCTCGGGCTGGGCATGTTGACGGCGATCCGCCGCAGTTTCGACCTGATACGTACTTTCGACGGCCGGGAATACACGCTGGCGAGCGTGCCCGCGGAGGACCCTGTCGTCTACGACATGATCTGTGAGGGCGACACGATGGGCGTGTTCCAGATCGAGTCGCGCGCCCAGATGGCGATGCTGCCGCGACTGAAGCCACGATGTTATTACGATCTCGTCATCGAGGTCGCAATCATCCGGCCCGGGCCGATCCAGGGCGACATGGTGCATCCCTACCTGCGGCGTCGGAACGGTGAGGAAGCCGTCGATTATCCCAGCGAAGAGGTCAAGGGCGTCCTGCAGCGCACCCTGGGCGTGCCGATATTCCAGGAGCAGGTAATGGCGCTCGCCGTTGTGGCCGCCGGGTTTACACCGGGCGAAGCCGATCGCCTGCGACGCGCCATGGCGGCATGGAAGCGGCGCGGCGGCCTCGGATCCTTCGAGGACAAGCTGATCGACGGGATGCGCCGGCGCGGCTACAGCGAGGAGTTTGCGCGGCAGATCTTTCGACAGATCGAAGGCTTCGGCGAGTACGGCTTCCCGGAATCACATTCGGCCAGTTTTGCGCTGCTCGTGTATGTTTCCTGCTGGCTCAAATGCCATACGCCGGCCGCATTCACGTGTGCACTGCTGAACAGCCAGCCGATGGGATTTTACTCGGCTTCGCAACTCGTTCAGGACCTGCGCCGTCATGGCGTCGAGGTCCGCGGCGTCGACATCAACCGCAGCGGCTGGGATTGTTCGCTCGAGCCGGACGAGTCCGGCGCGGCGGTACTGCGGCTTGGTTTGCGGATGGTCAAGGGCCTGCCCGAGGCGGCCGGGCACGCCATTGCGGAGAGACGCGGTACGCGGGCCTACAGGAGCACTCAGCAGCTGCTGGAGCGAACCGGGCTCGATCGGCGAGCACTCGAGGCACTTGCATCGGCCGGTGCGTTGAGCGCCCTGGAAGGGCACCGTCACCAGGCGCGCTGGGCCGTGGCCGGGGTCGAGAAGCCCGGTGGTCTGTTTGCCTCGATGGATCGCTTCGAGGCGACGCCGCTCCTCAGGAAGCCTACAGAAGGCCAGAATATAGTCGCGGACTACAAGAACGTCGGGCTGACGCTGGAGCGGCACCCGATGTACCTGGTCCGACATCGCCTGGACCGTTATCGCTATGTGCAGGCAGAGCGCCTGCGGGATATGGCAACGGGGCAGGACGTCAACGTCGCCGGCCTGGTCATTACCAAACAGCGGCCGGGTACGGCCAGCGGCGTCACCTTCGTGACACTCGAAGACGAGACGGGCCACATCAACCTGGTCGTGTGGAAGCACGTTGCGGAACGGGACCGGGCCGCGTTGCTCAACGCGCGCCTGCTGGGGGTGCGGGGTGAGTTACAGATCGAGACGAACGTGATTCACGTAATCGCCCGAAAGCTCATCGACCATACGCCGATGCTGGGGGATCTCGAGGTGAAGTCGCGCGATTTTCGCTAGCTACGATCGCCGTTCGCGAGCCGCGCTACAGTTCGTCGTCGAGATTGAAATTGAACGTGCTGTCGAGGTCCTCGCTGCTCCGGCGCATCTCTTCCAGTTCTTCGAGGCGCCGCCGAATCTCACGTTTGCGGGCCACATCGTCGCTATCGGTCGCCTCGAGCTTGGCAACGAGTTCTTCTACGTTGATCTCTACCGAGATATCGCCGACGTTGTCGTCTTCGTCAATGTCCTCGACATCGTCATCGTCGTCCAGATCTTCATCCTCGATCTCGTCGTCGAGTTCGTCTACCGGTATGTCGTCTTTCATGTCACCGATCATCGCCGATACCTCACGCAACAAATAGTAAGACCGGGCAAGAGCAATTGTAGCCGCAACTTTTCGCCTGTATACCGCGAAAAATCGTGCTGCGCAAGGACTCTAATCTCAACGGATCAGATTATTGATTTCGAAGATGGGCAGCAGTATCGCCAGCACGATGACCATCACGATAGCGCCCATTGCAACGATCAGCAGCGGCTGCAGGATGCCGAGCAACGCGGCGATGAGTCCGTCGACTTCACGCTCCTGGCCGGCGGCCGATCGCGACAGCATCTCTTCTAGACGTCCGCCTGCTTCGCCACTGGATATCAGGTGGATCATCATGGGCGGGAACAGCTTGCTCGCCGCGAGCGAGCGGCTGATGCCGGCGCCTTCGCGGACCCGCAGCGTGGCTTCGTTAACGGCGTCGCGCATCGGCAGATTCTCGATGACTTCAGACGATATCTTCATCGCTTCCAGCACCGGCACGCCACTGCCGGCGAGGATGCTGAATGTCCGCGTGAAGCGTGCCGTATTGATGCCTTGCGTCAAACGCCCGGCTATCGGCATACGCAGCAGAAACTGGTGATAACGCCGTCTCGGACCTTCCTTCTGCAGCAGCCACCACACCCCCCAAAGGATTGCAGCGATGAAGATAATCAGCAGCAGCCAGTGATTGCGCAGGAAGTCGCTGGTGGCAATAAGACCGCGAGTGAGTCCCGGCAACTCGGCCGACGTGTTCTCGAAGACGCTGACGATGCGCGGCACGACCGTCGCCAGCATGAAGCTGATGATGGCCAGCGCCATGATGATCAGCGCGGCCGGATAAATCATTGCATTGGTAATGCGCTGGCGCAGCTCCTGGCGCGCTTCCGTGTAGTCGGCGAGACGCTCCAGCACGACATCCAGGTGCCCGGACTGCTCGCCTGCGGCCACGGTTGCGCGGTACAGCTCCGGAAAAGCCTGCGGGAAATCGCCGAGACCGTCCGCGAGCGTGTGACCTTCCATGACCTTGGAGCGAACGCCGAGCAGAATGCTCTTGGTGCGCGGATGGTCGTTCTGCTGCGAGACCGCCAGCAGGACTTCTTCGAGAGGCAGTCCTGACTGCGATAGCGACGCCATCTGTCGAGTGATAAGCGCGAGTTCGCCGGGCGACAGGCCACGCCGCAGCGAAAATGTTGTCTGGCGTTTTGCTTCGCGCTGTGCCACCTCAGTGACACGTACTGGAAACATGTTGCGTTCGCGCAGCATCTGCCTGACGTGCTTGGGCGTGTCACCCTCGATCAGGCCTTTAGATTCCTTGCCGGCCTTGTCGAGCGCGACGAATTCGTAGGCACCCACAGCGTACTACCGGGCTAGTCTTCGCGCGTGACGCGCAATACTTCTTCGAGCGTCGTGCTGCCGTTCAGTACGCGACGCCGGCCATCTGCGCGGATGCTCGGCGTCATCGTCCGTGCATGGCGCTCGAGTTCCTGCTCGCTGACACCGTCGTGAACCATCGCGCGCATTGCGTCGTCGACCGCGATGAGCTCATAGATACCCGTGCGCCCCGCGAAGCCGGCGCTGCCGTCTTCGCCGGGCTTGTACAAGGTCGGCGGATCGCCGGGGTCGACGCCGAGCACGCGGCATTCGTATTCCGTGGCCGTGTACGGCACCTTGGTTTCGTCGTCGAGCACGCGCACCAGCCGTTGAGCCAGGACGCCGATCAGGCTCGATGAGAGAAGGAACGGTTCGACCCCCATGTCGCGTAGTCGCGTTACCGCGCCGGCCGCGGTGTTCGTGTGCAGTGTCGACAACACCAGGTGGCCGGTCAGGCTGGCCTGCACGGCGATTTCCGCCGTCTCCAGGTCGCGGACCTCGCCGACCATCACGACGTCCGGGTCCTGGCGCAGGATCGCGCGCAGTCCACGGGCGAAGGTCATTTCGACCTTGGTGTTCACCTGCGTCTGGCCGATACCATCGATGAAATACTCGATCGGATCCTCGACGGTCATGATGTTGCGGGTGTGATCGTTGATACGATCCAGCGCCGCATAGAGCGTCGTGGTCTTGCCGGAACCGGTCGGGCCTGTGACGAGAATGATGCCGTGCGGTTTGTGGATCAGCTCGTCCATCTTGAAGAGGGACTGATCGTCCATGCCGAGCGACGTGAGATTCAGCCGGCCCGCCTGCTTGTCGAGCAGACGCAGTACGACACGTTCGCCGTGCCCGGAAGGCAGCGTCGATACACGCACGTCCACCGCACGCCCCGCAATCTTCAGCGATATACGGCCGTCCTGCGGAAGCCGTTTCTCGGCGATGTCGAGTTTCGACATGACCTTGATACGCGACACGACGAGCGGCGCCAGCGCACGACGCGTATGTAGTACGTCGTGCAGCACGCCATCCACCCGGAAGCGCACGCCGAGCCGGTTCTCGTAGGGCTCGATGTGCACGTCCGATGCATTTTCCTTGATGGCCTCGGTCAGCACGGCATTGATGAAGCGAATGATGGGCGCGTCGTCGTCGCTCTCGAGCAGGTCGGATGGCTCGAGTTCCTGCGCCACCTGCGTCAGGTCGAATTCGTCGTCCAGGCCGCCGACCATTTCCATGGCCTTGTGGCTGCCCTGTTCGTAGGATGCCTGGAGCAGCGAATCGAAAATCTCGGCTGACACGCGCGACAGCTTCAGTGGCACGCCGAGGTATCGCCTGACTTCCGCGATACTGAGCGGCGATGCACCGGCGCGATAGACCGCATCAGCACTCTCGCTGGTCATTTCGCGAATGAGGACGCCATGACGCTTTGCGAAAGAGAAGGGCAGCGCGCGTGTTTCAACAACAACCTCCGGCTGCGCTTCAATCGCCGACGTCTCCAGGACGATGTCCGTCTCGGCTTCCGTTACCATGGGTTCCGCTCCATCTACTGCTCGTTCTCCGGCGGCTCTATTGTCAACGGTGTCCTGGGTTGATTGGCCTCCTCGTATGGCGGCAGCGTGAACGAATCCTCGCCCGGCATGAGATTGATGCCGTCTTCGTTCGTCTTGTCCAGGATGTCCTTGATCAGGTTGTATTTCGCGTTGGTCTCGGTCGAGATGCTGGCCGCATCCCTGAGAATCTTGGGACGGATGAAGACCAGCAGATTGGTCTTGACCTTGTCCGTCGCTTGCGCGCGGAAAAGCGCGCCGAGAAACGGTATGGAACCGAGTATGGGCACGCGCTGCTCGCTCTCGCGAAGCACGTCCTCCAGCAGTCCGCCAAGTACGAGTACCTGGCCATCGTCGACGATAACCGTTGTCTCGACGATGCGCTGATTGGTGATGAGATCAGTCGCACCCTCTACCGACTGGGCAATACTCGAGATCTCCTGATTGATGTTAAGCAGCAGGGAATTGCCTTCGTTGATCTGCGGAGTGATGGTGAGCTTCACGCCGACCTGCTCGCGCTGGATGGTCTGGAACGGGTTCACGGAGCCGATATTGCCGCCCGTGTTCGTAAACGATCCCGTAACGAACGGTACTTCCTGGCCGACATTCAGGCTGGCTTCCTCGTTATCGGTCGTCACGATCGAGGGCGTTGAGATAATGTTTGTGTCCGCGTCGCCTTCGAGTGCGCGCAGGATCGCCGCAAAGCTGACGCCCGTATCGCTGATGCGGCCGATGCCGAACGTGATGCCTTCGCCGATCAGGGAGCCCGGGTCGACCGGCGTATCGCCGCCGCCCGCGGCGGCGCCCGCAAGCTGCACGACGCCGGGGCCGGCGCTGGGGAAGTTGGTTGCCCCGATGGGTGTTGTCGAGGCCGCGCCTTCCACGGCCCAGGTGATCCCGAGTTCGGCAGTTTTCTCCGCCAGGACCTCGACGATGATCGCCTCGACGAGCACCTGTGCCCGGCGGATATCGAGCTTGTCGACGATCTGCATCAACGAGCGCATCATCTTGGGCGGCGCGTTGACGACAATGGCGTTGGTCTGGGTATCCGCCCATACGCTCACCTCGCCGTTCCTGGCTGGGCTCGGTGCCCCGCCAGCCGCTCCCTGGGCCGCTGCGACCTGGCCCTGGAAGTGCTGCTGCAGTTTGGTGGCGAGTTCTTCCGCGTCCGCGTATCGGAGGTAGCGCACCTGGGTATCACCGCCGTCTTCGAGCGGCGTGTCGAGGTGCGCGATCAGAGTGCGCAGCCGCAGGCGGTCGGCCCTGTCGCCGCCGATCAGGACGCTGTTGGTGCGGGCATCCGCGACGAGGCTCGTCGAGACCGGTGCGCCGTCGGCGCGCGGCTGCTGTGTCAGCGCCGTCAGCACGCGAACGATTTCCGAGGACGACGCGTGCTGCAGGGGCACGACCTCGATATCGTCTTCACTCGACAGATCGATGCGGCGAATGATGCTTACCATTCGTGCGACGTTGCCGGCGCGGTCCGAGATGATGAGCATGTTCGACCCCGGGTGCGCCGCCAGGTGACCGAACTGCGGAATCAGCGGCCGCAGTATCGGCACCAGCTGTGCGGCGCCGACATTTTCTACCTGGATTACCTGAGTGACGATATCGTCGTCGCCGACCGCACGGCTGGCCCCCATTGGTGAGCCATACTGCCGCGCGGTTGCGTTCGGGATGATCTTGATGATGTCGCCGCTTTGCATTGCCGCGAGCTGATGCACTTCGAGAATGGCCAGGAATGCCTCGTAAAACGCATCGGGCGTCATCGGCGTCTTCGAAAGCATCGTCACCTTGGCGTTTACACGGGGATCGATGATGAAGTTCCTGTTCGTCACCGCGCTTACAGCCTCGACGATCTGCCGAATATCCGCTTCCTTGTAATTCGGTGTGATGGTCACCTGCTGTGCAGACAGCACTATCGGCACTATGACCAGCGCGAGCATCGATATGCCGAGCCTGCGCAACACCTTTCCGGGTTGGTGGTTCATTCGGTTTCGTCTTCCCCAATATTGAGTTGATCGGTTTTCAGCACGATGACTTCCGGCTGGCCGTTGCGTTCGACCGTCACTGAGACCTGGCTCGCCGTGCCCAGCGACTGGAAAATCTGCATGGCCTGGGTGGGATCGGTCAACGACTGGCCGTCGATGTCTTTTATCAGGTCACCGGGCCGCAGCCCCAGGGCGGCAAATTGGCGCCGGTCGCGACCGGGATACACGCGGTATCCCTGTTGTTGCCCGTTGACGAAATAGGGTGTGGGACGGATGACGTCGGCGAGCGCGACCACGTTTTGCGACACGACGGATTGAATGCTCTCTGTCGCCGGGGCCGCGCGCCGCTGCGTCGTAGTGCGCCTAACCGGTGCGGTCGGGTTCTCCTTGTACTCCTCGGGGAGCCGCAGGTTGGTCAGGCGGCCGTTCTCGTTTAGCACGACCCTGTCCGTGTAAACCGCGTGCAGCTTGGCGCCGGAGGCAATCGGATCGCCGATGAGGTAGACCTTCTCTTCATTGTTGCCGTCACTGACGATTGCGGCTGACATTGCCGCTTCCGGCGAAGCGATGGTGCCTTTCAGCTGCAGGTTGGAGAGCCGCGTGTCCTCCAGGTCCTCGTCGGAAATCTCCGGTACGACGGGCGCTGCGTCATCGGCGCTGGCTTCCCCGAACAGGTGCGCGGCGGCGATTGCCTGAACGTCGGCCGTAGCCGGGTCTGATCCGCCAGCGGACACCTGCCCGGCGGGCACGACGACGGCGTCGCCCGCGGCCGGCCCCGGAATCAGCATCCAGACGATGTTCGCGAGCTGCCAGCCGATGGCGATAACGAGCACCAGCGCCACCCAGGGCGGCAACAGCTGGCTGGCAGCCGCCGTCGTGCGGGCGGTGTCCATGCTCGAAAAATCGGACCATTTCGCTTCAGTGGCCATGCAGAGTCCGGCTGTTATTCCTTGACTGATCCAGTTACGTTAACGCAGCGCAACGATGATACGGGTTGGAGCCATTTAAACAAGTTACCGGGCGGAAAAAACGTATATTTGCCAATAATATACCAAGACTTGATTAACAAAAATCGATTTCCCGGCGGGGTTTTGCGTGCAAATTCTGCGAAGCACGATGAAATCAGCGTCGGAGGCCCATATATAATACCTCGCAGACGGTCGTGGCGGCACGAAAAGTGCGGCCCGATTTCGCATAAGCTGACTGAACTGGAGACGGAAAGCAGGACCAATGAGTGAACGACGTACCGACACTGAACGAGGCCCGGACTTCGACCTCGCGGTCGAGGAGGCGAAGCCGGAGATCAAGGAGCCGCCGCTGTATCGTGTCGTCCTTATCAACGACGACTACACTCCGATGGAATTCGTCGTCAATATCCTGGAATCCATATTCGGCATGGAACGCACCCGTGCAACACAGGTAATGTTGGAAGTACACACGAAGGGCAAGGGCGTCTGCGGTGTGTACAATTTCGAAATAGCAGAGACGAAAGTGGCCCAGGTCATGGGTTTGGCACAGCAGCATCAGCATCCGCTGTTGTGCACTATGGAAGAATCGTAAACAGGAGTCGGCACCAGGCAATGTTGAGCAGTGAACTAGAATTTTGTCTTAACGAGGCGTTCCAGCGAGCGCGCGATCAACGTCATGAGTTCATGACCGTAGAGCACCTGTTGCTTGCGCTACTGGATATTCCGCGGGTTCACGAGATCCTCAAGGCGTGCAACTCGAATATCACCGAGCTGCGGCGGCAGCTGACCGAGTTCATCGAGGAGCAGACGCCTCTGTTGGCGCATGACGATGACACGGACGTGCAGCCGACGCTTGGATTTCAGCGCGTTTTGCAGCGCGCCGTATTCCATGTGCAATCGAGCGGCAAGAAAGAGGTGACGGGCAGCAACGTGCTTGTCGCGATCTTCAGCGAGAAGCAGTCGCAGGCCGTGTACTTCCTGAATCTTCAGGACATCACGCGGCTGGACGTCGTCAACTACCTGTCCCATGGCATGCCCCAGCTGCCGGGCGAGGGCAGCAACGAGGAGCAGGAAGCGTCGCTGGATACGGAAGCGGAGGCAGAGGCCACCCCGCTCGAGCGTTTTGCGACCAACCTCAACCAGCTTGCAATCGACGGCAAGATCGATCCGTTGATCGGTCGTGAGGTCGAAATCGAGCGGACGGTGCAAATACTGTGCCGCCGCAGGAAGAACAATCCGCTCTATGTGGGCGACGCCGGTGTCGGCAAGACCGCCCTCGCCGAAGGCCTGGCGCGCATGATCACCGAGGAACGCGTGCCCGAGGTTCTCCGCGACGCGACGATCTACGCGCTCGACATGGGCACGCTGATTGCCGGCACCAAGTACCGCGGTGACTTCGAGAAGCGCCTGAAAGGCGTTATCAGCGAAGTTCAGAAGGACCCCGGCGCGATCCTGTTCATCGACGAGATCCACACCGTCATCGGTGCCGGAGCCGCTTCGGGAGGCGTCATGGATGCGAGCAACCTCATCAAGCCGGTGCTCGCCAACGGCGAGATTCGCTGTATAGGCTCGACGACCTACGAGGAATACCGGGGCATATTCGAGAAAGACCATGCACTTGCGCGGCGATTCCAGAAGATCGACGTGCCCGAGCCCAGTCTCGAGGAAACCATCGCCATCCTGCACGGGCTCAAGTCCCGCTTCGAGGAACATCATGGCGTGGTCTACGACACCGAGGCGCTCGACGCGGCAGCCGAGCTTTCGGCACGCCACATCAACGACCGGCGGCTGCCCGACAAGGCCATCGACGTCATCGACGAGGCGGGCGCCAATCTGCGCCTGCAGCCGGTCGGTGAGCGCGGCGACCGTATCACCGTCGAGATCGTCGAGAACATCGTTGCGAAGATGGCGAGGATTCCGGCCAAGAGCGTATCGGCATCGGATCGCAAGTCGCTGCGGACGCTCGAGCGCGATCTCAAGCTGACCATCTTCGGCCAGGATCAGGCCATCGAGGCACTGAGTTCCGCTATCAAGATGTCCCGCTCCGGGCTGCGCGAGGAAGACAAGCCGATCGGCATGTTCCTGTTTGCCGGCCCGACCGGCGTTGGCAAGACGGAAGTAACCCGGCAGCTTGCGCTGATCATGGGCGTCGAGCTGATTCGTTTCGACATGTCCGAGTACATGGAGCGGCACACCGTTTCGCGCCTGATCGGCGCGCCGCCCGGTTACGTGGGCTTCGATCAGGGTGGCCTGTTAACGGAAGCGGTCACCAAGAATCCGCATGCGGTGGTGCTGCTCGACGAGATCGAAAAAGCGCACCCGGAAGTCTTCAACCTGCTGCTGCAGGTGATGGACCATGGCACCCTGACGGACAATAACGGCCGCAAGGCTGACTTCCGTAACGTGGTGCTCGTTATGACGACCAACGCAGGCGCCCAGGAGATGAGCCGTGCGTCGATCGGGTTCACGCAGCAGGACCACAGCAGCGACGGCATGTCCGTCATCCAGAAGAGCTTCGCGCCGGAATTTCGCAACCGGCTCGATGCGATCATCCAGTTTGCTTCCCTCGACATTGACTCGATCAAACGGGTCGTCGACAAGCTGATCGTAGAACTCGAAGCGAAACTCGGATCGAATAACGTCACGATTGAACTCGACGATGCAGCGCGCGACTGGATCGCGGAGCGTGGCTACGACGAAACCATGGGTGCGCGTCCAATGGCGCGGGTCATCCAGGAGTTCATCAAGCGACCGCTCGCCGACGAGCTACTGTTTGGCAGCCTGGCGGAGGGCGGTCATGTCCGCGTGACGGTGGGTGACGACGACGAACTGAAGCTGTCACCCGAGTCCGCAGTGAAGGAACTCGAGCATCTGGCGGAGAAAGACTGAACGTCGCGGTGCCGCTTAGCGACCGCGGTATACGATTCGACCTTTGCTTAGATCGTAGGGCGTGAGTTCGACGGTGACCTTGTCGCCCGTCAGGATACGGATGTAGTTCTTGCGCATTTTCCCGGAAATATGCGCTGTGACGACATGACCGTTCTCGAGTTCGACGCGGAACGTCGTATTGGGCAGCGTCTCGGTGACGACACCCTCCATCTGAATGGCTTCTTCTTTGGCCAAGGTTTCCCTGTCTCTGAGTTATAAAGCTCGCGAATTGTGCAGAAATGGCCGCGCTATTGCAACGCGGCATGCCCGCCGATCGCTTCGATTTCGCTGGCCGGGACCGGCTTCCCGGGCCATGCCGTGAATTTGCCGGGCGGTTCGCAGGCGGTTTCAAGGATCGCCGCAAACTGATCGCGTGGCATCAGAGCTGCGCCCAGCGTGGTCAGATGATGGGACATCACCTGGCAGTCGATTATCGCGAATCCCTGTGTCTGCAGATGCTGCGATGTCGTGTAGAGCGCGTATTTCGATGCATTGCTTTGCCGGCTGAACATGGATTCGCCGAAGAAGACACGGCCGATCGCGACACCGTACAGGCCGCCGATCAGTGCGTCGTGCTCCCATACCTCGATCGAGTGCGCCCAGCCGCCGGCGTGCAGATCCGTGTATGCGGCGACCATTTCGCGCGTGATCCAGGTGCCGTGCTGGGCCGGGCGGGGCTCGGCGCACCGGGCAATAACCTCGTCGAAACTCGTATTGAAGCGGATCTCGGCCTCACTGCGGCGCAGTTCGCGCCGCAGCCGCCGGGACGCATGAAACTGGCCGGGAACCAGCACGCAGCGCGGATCCGGCGACCACCAGAGTATCGGCTGGCCGGCATCAAACCAGGGGAAAATGCCCAGGCGATAGGCGCTAAGCAGTCTCGGACCGCTGAGGTCGCCGCCCGCGGCAAGCAACCCGTCGGGTTCCCGCATTGCGCGGCTGATGTCGGGAAAGGCGTCCGGCGGGTCGCTTGCCGCGATCCACGCAATGCGGTTGTTGGTGCTCAGGAGTCGTCTCCCGAGCCCTCGTCGCGATAGGGGCTGCGCGCGTCAGTGGCTTCGATGTAGCGGTCGACGTGCCGGGCTTCCTCCACCAGGTAATTTTCAATCGCAGACAGGAACTGGGGGTGAGCCAGCCAGTGCGCCGACCAGGTTGATTGTGGAGCGAATCCGCGACTGAGCTTGTGTTCGCCCTGCGTGCCCGGCTCGAACAGTTGCAGTCCCTTTTCGATGCAGTAGTCGATTCCCTGGTAATAGCAGGTCTCGAAGTGCAGCGCGTTGTGATGGCCATCGCTGCCCCAGTAGCGGCCATAGAGCGCGGTAGGGCTTTCGAAAAACACCGCAGCGGCGATGGGCTCGGCGTCAAGTTCGGCAAGTACGACGAGGATGCTGTCGGGCAGTGATTCGCTGATTCTCAGGAAGAAGTCGAGATTGTAATAGGGCAGGGAGCCGCGCCGCATGAACGTGATGCTGATGAACCTGTACACCTGTTCCCAGGTGTGCGTGTCGATCTCGGCACCTTTCAGGCGCCGGAAGCGAATGCCAGCCTCGCTTACCCTGCGCCGGTCGCGACGTGCCTTCTTGCGTTTCGATGCCGTGAAAGTCTGCAGGAACTGGTCAAAGTCGGTATAGCCACGATTGTGCCAGTGAAACTGGCAGTCTTTGCGAACCCGCAATCCTGCTTCGCGTAACAGCGGCAGTTCATCGCGGGTCGGGAAAAGTACGTGTAACGACGAACACGCCGTGCGCTCAGCGAGTGCGATCGCAGCGTCGACCAGTGCGCGGGCGGCGGCCTCATCGTCCGGATCGGCGAGCAACAAGCGCCTGCTCGGTGCGGGCGTAAAAGGGACAGCCGAGACGAGTTTCGGGTAGTAACGGAACCCCGCCTGTTCGTAGGCACGCGCCCACGCCCAGTCGAAAACGAACTCGCCCCAGGAATGTTCCTTCTGGTAGAGCGGCATCGCCGCAACCAGCCGCCCGTCGCGCTCGAGCGTGAGGTGACGCGGGGCCCAACCGGCGTCCTCGGCCACGCAGCCGGTTTGTTCGGCGGCCAACAGGAACTCGTGGCGCAGGAACGGATAGGTGTCGCCCGCAAGGGCATTCCACGCGTCAGGCGCGATGTCGGCGATGGCGTGGTGGACAGTTGACCGCATTCTCCGGATAGCGGATCAGGCGGCCGCGTCGCCGCTCTTCGGCTCCTCGCCGGCCACGATGG
>Ga0209742_10000362_pt1 | contig 24610 bp, 23 predicted proteins | sample DeeMarSeWOR38_10_FD_187462 | JGI IMG/M metagenome (GOLD analysis project Ga0209742, IMG submission 187462) | Marine sediment microbial communities from White Oak River estuary, North Carolina - WOR-3-8_10 (SPAdes) (version 2) | ecosystem: Environmental > Aquatic > Marine > Intertidal zone >... | reverse complement strand
GGCGGAGAAAAAATTGGCAAAAATCGTCTACGGCGTATCCGGCGAAGGTTCAGGTCATTCATCCAGATCCCGGGAAATGCTCACCCATCTCCAGCAACTGGGGCACCGGGTAAAAGTGGTCAGCTACGATCGAGGTTATGCCAACCTTAAAGATGATTTCGATGTCTTTGAAACCGAAGGGCTGCATATTGCCAGCCTGGACAATCGCGTCTCGAAGATAAAAACATTCACCGATAATTTACAGCGGTTATCCAAAGGGCATGAGAAACTCCAAGCGTTGCGCAAACGGCTTTTTAAAGAATTTCAGCCGGACTGTGTCATTACCGATTTTGAGCCCATGACTGCCTATCTGGCCAATCATTATGACCTTCCGCTCATTACCATCGACAACCAGCACCGGCTTCGCTATATGTCCTATCCATGTCCGGCCCACCTGCAAACAGAGCGCAGAATGACAACCACGATCATCAGGGCAATGGTACCGCGACCGGATGTATCACTGGTGACGACTTTTTATTATGGAGAGCCCAAAAACAACCGCACATTTTTTTTCCCACCGATTCTGCGGCAAGAGATATTATCACTTCAGCCAACGTACGGCAAACATGTTCTGATCTATTTAACCAGCGGATTTGAAACGTTTCTCAAAAGATTAAAATCCTTTACCCGCGAATCTTTTATCGTCTACGGTGCCGGTAAAGAAGGCTCGGATGGCCATTTGACTTTCAAAGCTTTTAGTAAAACGGGTTTTCTCCATGACCTGGCATCATGCAAAGCAGTCATGGCAACAGCCGGTTTTACCCTAATGACCGAATCCTTTTACCTGCGCAAACCCTACCTGGCGATGCCCATGCGCGGCCAATTTGAACAGGAAATCAACGGGTTTTTACTGGCACGGTTAAAATACGGCATTAATTTAAGACGGGTGACGATAGAAGCAGTTGGCAATTTTCTTTATCGATTGCCCGATTTTGCTGAAAGCCTGAAAACCTATCAGGCTCAGGACAACAGCGCAATTAAAGCCAGACTTGCTGAACTTCTGGTGGATAATTGTGCCCTTGCCCGGGATTTTCATGGGCGACGGAAGCGGCTGATTCCCTGAGCGCATAATTCGCCGGTGCGGCGATGCATGATCAGAAGCGATTACGTACCCAATTAGAGGAGGGAAATGGTGTCCAAAAACTTCGGCTGCAGGTGGATATCGGTTTTACTTATTTTTTCAATGATGGTTATTGCAGGCTGTGCCATGACGCGTCCGGTTGAATCGCCCGGGGCGAGTGCGCCCCCGCCGCCGGAAATCGCCTCGTCCGACGGCTGGTGGGTTGCCCGGTTCCGCATGCACTGGCCAATAGAAGAAGCGGTGAACTGGCATTTGGATTTGCTCATTGCCCATAAAATCGTTGCACCGGTTCTGGAGCAATACCAGGATCAAATTCGTCTCTGGCGGTTTCACCGCCGGGCCAATCGGGACGGTGCCGGCCACCAGTTCAGCTTTATTTTTTATACTTCTGCAGAAACGGCCTACGAGGTATTTAATCTGCTGCGCTTGAATGAATTGTTGTCGGAACTGAAATCTGCGGGAATGGTTATCGAAGATCATTATGACAATACCGATCGAATTACCAAACCCCGGATCGAAGACACCAGTGATCCGGCCTGGCCGCTCTCGATTCAAAAAAACTGGCCGTATTTTATCATGGGCGCCAGCCGCATGTGGCTGAGTTTAATTTCCGATACGATTGCCACCCTGCCGGATTCAGGCAGCCCGCCGTCACTTCAAGAAATTGAAGAACAGTATAAAAATGCCAATGCCGCTGTTTCCGAATTGTGGCAGGAAGAAGGCCAGCATGCCTTCCTGCATCATTTAAGCGCGCTGTTCGGTTACCGTGCGATCATTTTTTATGATAAACGGATGTTAAAATTTTAACTCTCCAGAGAGGATTTGACATGGATTCAGTATTTGCCAAAAAGATCTACACCGGTAAAAAAGTCGTTTCAGATGCGCATCTTTTATTCAACGGTCAAATGATTAGCGGCATAGCTAAAACAAAAAGGGGCCGCAGCCTTGGAGAATTTGCCGTATTGACGCCGGCCTTTGTTGATCCGCACAGCCACATTGGCATGGAACGTGCCGGGGAGCCCAGTACCGAAGGAGAGGCCAATGAACACCAGGATTCGATTCTGGCGCTGACTGACGCTCTGGACTCGATTCAAATGGACGATAAGGCACTGAACGACGCTGTGGAAATGGGTGTGCTATATTCATGTGTGATGCCCGGCAGCGGCAATATTATCGGCGGCCGTTCGGCAGTCATTCGAAATTACGCCGGATCCAGCACGGATGCCCTGATCGATCGCGCAGGTTTAAAAGGGGCTTTTGGATTCAATCCGATGAAAACCGTTGCCTGGAAGGGCAAACGTCCCACCACCCGGATGGGGGCGATTGCCATGCTGCGCGGCCGCCTGGATGAGGTACGGCAGAAAGTACAAAAATACCGCTTGGCCAGGGGCAGCAAAAAGCGAGATATCCATTTTTCAGCTGAAGACCAGGTGCTGCAGGATCTGCTGGGTCGCAAAATACAGCTGCGCGCCCACGTTCATAAAATTGACGATATTGCCGCGCTTTTAAGGCTGGTTGATGAATTTAAAATTAAGGTTACGGTCGATCACGCCGGCGATGTGCACCGGCCCGAGATTTTCCGTGAATTAAAGAAGCGAAAAATTCCGGTTATTTTCGGCCCGATCGATTCTTTCGCTTATAAGGTTGAACTTAAACACGAGAACTGGCGTAATGTGTACCATCTGTTGGAATCCGGTGTGGCGTTCGGTCTGATGACCGACCATCCGGTAACCCTTGCACGTCAACTCTTGTTGCAGACCCGCTGGTTTTTGCGGGCCGGTCTATCGCGGCAACAGGCCATTGAGCTGATTTCGCGCCGCAACGCCCAGCTCATCGGGATCGCTGATCGGCTCGGTACGCTGGAAAACGGCAAATGGGCTTCTTTTGTTTGTTGGAACGGGGATCCTTTTGATCTGGCCAGCTACCCGGTGGCGGTTTATGGCGAAGGACAGCTGCTCTATACCGCCTCCTAATGTCATTAGTTCCTAAAAGGGTTCCGTTCCACAACAGGTGTCGGGTGTCAGAGGTCAGAAGTCAGATATCAGCGGACAGATGCCGGAGAACCGCAGAATATCGAACATTGAATGTTGAATATCGAAGGACAGGAAAACTTCATTATTCGAAATTCGATATTCAAAATAGGATTTGTAAACCCATTTGAGATTTTAATCGTCTGTTTCATTTAAAACAGCTGATAAATGAGGAACAGAATATGCCCGATCATGATCAACGCGTGGCACTGGTAACCGGGGGAAATCGGGGCATCGGGTATGCCATTGCCCGGAGCCTCGCCCAACGGGGCATAACGGTGATTCTGGGGGTCAGGGATCCAGGCAAAGGCGCAGCGGCCTGTTCCCGCCTGCAGAATGAGGGCCTGGATGTGAATTTTGAATTGCTGGATGTCACCGAAGATGAGAGCACTCAAACAGCGGTTAATCACATTGAGGCGCAGTTTGGCCGCCTGGATATTCTTGTGAACAATGCCGGCATATCGATCGACGGCAATGAAAAAATGCTCGATGTCAGTTGGAACACGGTTGAAAAGACAATGCAAACCAATGTCATGGGGCCGCTGAGGCTTTGCCAGCGGTGCATAGCGCTGATGAAGGCGGGCGGCTATGGTCGCATTGTCAATATGTCCAGCACGCTGGGTTCTCTATCTGAAATGGCCGATCCGGATTCGGCCTATGCCGGCGTAGGCACCCCGGCATACCGTCTATCCAAGGCGGCATTAAACGCAATTACAACACTGATCGCCAGAGAAGTTCGCGATGACAATATTCTGGTTAACTCGGCATGCCCGGGCTGGGTCCGCACGGATATGGGCGGTGACCAGGCACCCTTGACCCCCGAGCAGGGCGCGGACACTCCGGTTTGGCTGGCCACCTTGCCCGATGGCGGGCCTACGGGCGCCTTTTACAGGGAAAGAAAACAAATTCCCTGGTAAAATGAAACCAGCCTGGCCGGTGCCAAACGCTACCCCGGTGAAATCAGGGTTGCAAAATGGATTTAGATGGCTATAATATTTTCTGTAAAATAAATTGAAACCCATGTCCGCTAGGGCATGTCCGACTTTATACCAAATTGAAGGAGGAAGGCATGAACAAACACCATCAGTGTTTAAAAATAGCCGTCATTTTGATCTTTGCGGCAAACGTCATGGTGGCCAACGCCGGTAATGTCGCTCCGGAGTTGATGAAAGGCTGGGAGGTTGGCAGCGAATACAACAAACACTATGACGTCAGGGAATTTGAAAAAATCAGAGCCTGGTTTATCCGGGCCAAAGAAGTTACCCCCCTGCCGGGCATGTCACCGGCGACCGTTATCGAGGTGCTCGAAGGAGACGATATTATTGAAGTTCATCTCTGCCCCACCTGGTATCGCAAACCCGGCGAAATCCCGCTGAAAAAAGATGACCGCATCAAAATAAAAGGCGCCTGGGCCGAGATTAACGGCAAAGATGTTTTCATGGCATCAAAGATTAAAAAAGATCCTGACTTTGAAATCATCAAAGTCCGGCTGACCAAAGATGGAACACCCTTTTGGACGATGACGCCCGAACAGCTCAAGCGAGAAATGACGCTGGATGAAGACAAAGAAGAACAACAGGCAAAAAAGGAAGAACCTAAGAGTTTGAAATCTCAGTAAAAAATAGCTACAATGGCCAACCGGCAATGGAATCCCGCTGAGCTGCTCAAGGTGTCCGGTTACTACTGGCAGACCTGCACGCTGCATGCAGCTGTTAAGCTGGATATATTTACCTGTCTTGGAGATCAACAGTTAAGCAGTAAAGAAGTGGCGGAGAGGTTAAAGGCTTCGCCCAAAGGTATGGAACGGCTGCTCAATGCGCTTGCAGCTATGGAACTGCTTGCCAAAGCAGATGGCCAATTCTGCAACACGTCTTTTGCCGGAGAATTTCTTTCCAAAGAATCCCCTAAATATCTCGGTAATATAATCTTGCACCACCATCATCTGGTCGAATCCTGGTCGAAGCTGGACCAATCCGTTCAATCCGGAAGGCCGATTCGGGAGCGGTCTTCATACAGTGATGAAAAATGGAGAGAAAGCTTTTTAATGGGCATGTTTAACATCGCCATGAATATGGCTCCTATGCTCATTCCTGAAATCGATGTTTCCTCGTGCCGGCTTCTACTTGATCTGGGAGGCGGTCCCGGGACCTATGCCATTCACTTTTGCCGGCACAATCCTCAATTAAAAGCTACGGTTTTTGATCTACCCGCCACCCGGCCATTTGCCGAAAAAACCATTGCGCGCTTTGGTCTGTCAGATCGGATTGATTTTATGGAGGGTAATTATCTGGAAGATGATATTAAAGGGTCCTATGATGCCGTCTGGCTTTCCCATATCCTGCACGGTGAAGGTCTGAAGGGAAGCAAAACAATCGTTCAAAAAGCGGTTGCCGTGCTGGAACCCGGAGGAATTATTATCATTCACGACTTCATCCTCGACAATTCCATGGACGGCCCCCTTTTTCCGGCCCTTTTTTCCCTCAATATGTTGCTGGGCACCGACTCCGGAAAGACCTATTCAGAACAGCAGATCATGGACATGCTGGTTGCCGCTGGCGTAAAAGACATCCGACGCCTTGCGGTGCAAACCCCCAACGACTCCGGCATCCTTATCGGCATTGTGTGATCCTTCTTAATAAGTGCCCATGCAAGCCCGCTTCGCTGAACACAATCAGCTATTAAACGAATATTATTTAAACAGCAAATCGAAATGCTTTTAAAAGCATTTCTTGACAATTAACTGGCCAGATGCTTTGTTTCTATTTTTGAATTCGGTGGGGTTGGCACTGGGTGTGCCGGACACACGAGAGGAGCAAAATTACCAATGGCGGAAAAAGCCTTTGAACCGGTCGGTATGATGGGGCCGCAGATTTTTGGACTGCCGGTTGATCGTGAAACCCTGTTTTCCAATCACAAAAAAATATATAAAAAGCGCATTGAAAATCGGCAGCGCAAACTGATCGTCAAACTATCCTTTCTCAAGCCCTTTTTAAAGACAGGCGAGAAAATTCTGCTGGTTTCGACCGGCTATTCCCCGATAGCGTCTCTGGCCCAGTTTGTAACCGGCTTCTTATTCGTTTATCTCAAGCGCTCCCTGTTTGTATTTACCAATCATCGAATCATTCATGTGCCGACCACCCCGAATTACAAATTCAAACAGTCCCTCTCGCAGATTTACTATGCTGGATGCCAATCCATTGAGCTAAAGGGCGGGACTCTGGTTGTGCAGTATACAAAATCCGACAAAATAGAGAAGTTTAAAGCCATTGGGCTGTCGGAAAGAAAAAAAATCAGGGCACTGCTCAAACGCGTACCCCCTTCGGGTACCAAAAGCCAGCTGGGCGACCGCTTTCACCTCTGCCCGCAGTGTACCCGGCCGCTTTCGGCCGCAAAATATGTCTGCGAGTCCTGTCATTTAAAGTTTAAAAATAAAATCGTTGCCTATATCCTGGCCATTCTTTTTCCGGGAGGCGGCTATTTTTATACCCGCCATTATCTGCTCGGGCTTCTCAATGCAGTTGTAGAAATTTTCCTGCTGCTTTACATTGCCATGACCGTTGAAGGCATGCTCGGCAAGGTTGAAGGCAGCATGCTCTATGTGCTGGCGTTCGGCGCTATTTTCCTGGCTGTTAAAGTCATCTCGGTTATCCATTCCACTCATTTTATCGAGGAATTTATTCCCAGAAAAAAAGAGATCCAGGCCAATACCGCCGCTGCCAAACCCCGGCCGGAAAATCAAAATCAGAAATCAAAAAACGATAAATAAAATTCGGAAGAACAACCGCAATGCATTTGCCTTTCCAATTATTCACCCCTGTCTTGATATAAGTAAAAGCAGTCTTTAAAATAGTAGGTCACGCTCAAGGGCAAGGCGCAAACCAATTTAAAAGCGGAGCATACACGTTAGTATGTGAGCATTTTAAACTGGCTTGTAACACAGCCATGGAGTGTGAGATGCATTTTAAAGACTGCTTTTACTTGTTCCACGAGAACAGCGCCGCCCCCAGAACTAAAAAACCCAGGGTCATTGCTGAAAGAATCACTATTTCCGGGCCGACGTCGATCAAACTGGCGCTGTCATGCATGACTTTGCGCGCGGCGGTGAGCATGTGAGTCAGCGGAAAAATCTTTGACGAACTTATCACCCACCCTGGAGCTCCTTCCAGCGAAAACCAGACTTCAGATAGAAACATCATCGGCCAGGAGATAAAGTTTAAAATTCCCGTGGTAAATTCCTCGCTGGTGCCTCTGGAGGCCAGCACCAGGCCCAGGGCGGTCAGGCTCAGACTGCCGAGAAGGAAAATGACAAACAAATCGATATAGGAACCCTGTACCTTGAATGAAAAAATCAGGTCGCAGCCGGTCCAGACGATCACCAGGGTAAACATGAGCAAAAAAATGCGTGAAATGGCCTGGGCCGTTATATATTCAAAAGCCGTTAGGGGCGTGGCTTTCAGTCGCTTTAACACGCCGTTTTTACGATAGCGCACCACCACATATCCAACGCCCCATAGTGCGCTGAACATCATGTTCATCGCCAGAATGCCCGGAAACAGCCAGTCGATATAACGGATTGCCATTCCCTGAATTTCTTTTTTTTCGGCATTGGGTTCGCCTTCAGGTGATATCAGGCTGGCTTTGAACATTTGTTCGACCACATAACCTTTGGGCGATGCATCGCTGACCCAGTACTGGTGAGGTTCATTGCCGACTTTCAACAAAAAATCGATGCGGTGGTGTTTCAACTTTTCCAAGCCCTGGACAGCATCTGGAAATCCGATAAATTTGAGATAGTTCATCTTTTTAAAACGCTGCGGGATGTTGAGCCTCTCAATGGAAACCTGTTCAGCCCCGGATGGAAATACACCGATTTTATATTCCGTGTAGCTTTTGCCGCCGAAGATGATTCCGAACCCGGCCACCAGTAGGAAGGGAAATAAAAAGTTCCAGCCGAAAGCGGAACGGTCTCGGAAAAACTCACGATTTCTGGCTTTCAAAATGGACCACAGCCGTTTGAAGCTCATGATTATTCTCTCAGTTTGCGTCCGGTCAAATTCAAAAACACCGTTTCAAGATTGGGCGAGCGAACCGTGATATCGGATAAATCAATACCATGGCTGATAAGTTGCTCCATACACTGATTGACATCATCGGTTTTAATCTCGATGGTTTCCTTGACTTCACGAACCGGCAGCGGAAAACGGTCGGGCTGAAGTGGAAACCGATGCCGGGGCAGGACGACAGTCACTCCCCGGCTGTACCGGCGAATCAGATCTTCCGGTGTTCCCCGGGCAATAATCTTGCCGTAATCCATTATGGCCACCTCATCACAGAGATACTGCGCTTCTTCCATATAATGGGTGGTCAGAATAATGGTTTTGCCCTCGGCCTTGATTTTCCGAATAAGATCCCATAAATTGCGCCGGGCCTGAGGATCCAGTCCGGTGGAAGGCTCATCTAAAAAGAGCAGCTCGGGCCGGTTAATCAGCGCCAGGGCCAGCAGGAATCGCTGGCGTTGCCCGCCGGATATTCTGTCATTGTATTGATCCAGAAACTCAGCCAGCTGGCATATCTTTACGAGCTCGTCAACAGTAGCTGTCTTTGTGAAAAAGCTTTTAAACGTTTCCAATGTTTCACGAACCGTCAGAAGGTTCAACAAAGCCGTGCTCTGAAACTGAATGCCGACTTCTTCTCTGAAGGATGGCGTGCGCGGTGCACCCTTGTAAAAAATTTCACCAGCCGTCGGCGGGATGACGTCTTCAATGACTTCAATCGTGGTCGTTTTGCCTGCGCCATTCGGACCCAGCAGGCCGAAACAGACTCCCCGTGTTAACGAAAAGCTGACCCCGTCAACCGCGACGACGTGGTTGTATTTTTTTATCAGATTTTTAACTTCGAGGATGGGTTCCATCGTAATGTTTCAAGGTTCAGGGTTCAAAGGTTCAGAGGTTGCCGTCGCCGGTCTCTGGGTTTAGTCGATTTGTTAAATGGTCGAATGGGCAAATAGTTAAACCCTTTAGCCTTTTAACGCTGAACCTTGGAACCATAGAGATTGATCTATGATAAATCTTCAGAATAAGATATCAATACTTTTTTGTAAGCGATTTACATCTGGCCGCATCAGCTGATAGTGCCCGGTCAGCAATTAAAATTCACTGCTGCCCAAATCGCTTGACATTCTGTTTTAAGCACCTTAGTTTGGCCCTGCGACTTGGGCGCGCAGGCGCTGCCTTACGGCAGACGACCCTTATCGTTTGGGGCGGCGGGTATTTCAAGTTAATTGATGATTTGCTTTTCACCATGAAGTCCACGAAGGACACAAAGGGAGAAATTATTAAATCTTGCTCAAATCTTCGTGTTCTTCGTGGTAAATAATAGCCGTAAAATCTTAATGTAAAAGGTTAGACTGATGCCACCGGTTGTATCGATTGTCGGGCGCTCTCAATCCGGCAAAACCACACTTATTGAAAAGCTGATTCCCGAATTCAAAAAACGCGGATATACCATCGGCACCATCAAGCACTCACATCATAACCCCGACATTGACCGGTCGGGCAAGGACAGTTCCAGGCATAAAGCCGCAGGTGCCGATACCGTTATTTTTCACTCACCCGGAACCATTGCTATGGTCAGAAATGATTACAGCGGCGATCTGGATAGCCTGCTGGGCTATTTCGATGATGTCGATCTGGTCATTACCGAAGGTTACAAAACAGGGGACAAGCCCAAAATCGAGATCGTGCGCGCTGCGCGGCATTGCGAGCCGCTCCTAAAAGATGACGAGCGGTTGATTGCCGTGGTCACCGATGTTGATCTTCAATTAAGTGTACCTAAATTCGGATTTGAAGATGTGGTGCCATTGGCCGATATGATTGAAGAAAAATTTTTATGAAGTCCGCATCGTCTGCAACCGCCTGCAAGGGCCTGCCTTGGCCCGAACTTATTCCCGGTACCCTGGTAAAGCGCTACAAGCGGTTTCTCGCTGATGTGAAGCTTGAAACCGGCGAGATGGTTACGGCCCATTGCCCAAATACCGGCAGCATGAGAGGATGCGCTGAACCAGGCCGGACGGTTTACCTGTCGTCTCACAACAATCCCAAGCGCAAGTACAAATATACCTGGCAATTGATCGCCATGCCCACTTCACTGGTGGGGGTCAACACGCAGGTTCCCAACCATCTGGTTTACAAATCAATTGATCAGAAATTGATTCCCGAATTAGTCGATTACCAAAGCATCCTGCGGGAAGCCAAAATCGGTGAGCACACCCGTATCGACCTGATGCTGACCGATGGCGGAGGTAAGCGCTGTTATGTTGAAATTAAAAACTGCACGCTGGTTAGCAAAACCATTGCCCAGTTCCCCGATGCCGTCACTTCAAGGGGTCTTAAGCACCTTATCGAACTGGAGAACCTTGCAGAAGCTGGTCATCGCTGCATGATGTTTTATTTTATACAGAGAATGGATGCACAGGTTTTTAAACCGGCCGACCACATCGATCCTGCTTATGGCCGCAGGCTGCGGCAGGCGGTGAAAAAAGGGATTGAAGTTGTCGCTTATGATGTTCGCATAAACCTGCAGGGCATTGAATTAAATCAAAAAATTCCCTGCGAGCTTTAAAAATAGCGATCAGGGGCTGTTTGACATCAAGGCCAAAATCAGTTAGCTTCCTTTTCTTATTGAAAAAATGGCATAGTGGAAATGTGTAATGATGTCTAATTATTCCTTAGAAAATCTAATGTGCCACCGGGATAACTTAGAAAATGTCCTGGATAATCTCAAAGAAGGGATTATTGCCCACGACATGGAGCGGCGCATCTTTTTTTTCAATACCGAAGCCGAACGCATCACCGGTTACCGGCGCGAAGATGTGCTGGGCCGGGATTGCCATGAGGCCTTTGGCAGCCCGTTTTGCGGGGAGCGCTGTATCTTCTGTGAAGATCGGCCCAAACCGGCTGAGAAATCGGAATACACACTGAATATCAGCACCAAAACCGGTGAGCAGCGCCGCATCGAGATGACGGTTACCAGCATGCGGGATGCCGACAATCAGTATACCGGTGTGCTGACATCATTTAGGGATGTTACCGATATTTTCAGTCTCAAAGAGCGTGCCGGAGAATTGACCAGTTTTGGCAACATCATCGGCCAGGATAGCAAGATGGTATCGATCTTTAAACAGATCAAAGACGTTGCCGGTTATGATTACCCGGTTCACATCTCCGGTGAAACCGGTACCGGCAAGGAACTGGTGGCCGCTGCCATCCACAGCGAAAGCCGTCGCGGCGGCGCGCCCTTTGTACCGATTAATTGCGGAGCCCTGCCGGAGGGTCTGATTGAAAGTGAGCTTTTTGGGCATGTGAAAGGTGCCTTTACCGGGGCCATTCGGGATAAAAAAGGACGGTTTGAACTATCGGATAACGGAACCGTGTTTCTGGACGAGGTGACCGAGCTTTCAAATAATATGCAGGCCAAGCTTTTGCGCTTTTTGCAGGAAGGTCAATTTGAAAGGGTTGGCGGAGAGCAGACCATTAGCGTCGATGTGCGCGTGATCAGTGCCACCAACAAAAATTTGAAAGAAGCGGTTAAGCGCGGCAGGTTTCGGGAAGATCTCTACTACCGCCTGAATGTCATACCCGTCCATCTTCCGCCGCTGCGCGACCGCAAAATCGACATTCCCCTGCTGAGCGAGCATTTTTTGCAGGAAGCGCGGGAGCGTTACGACAAGAAAAAACTAAAGATTTCCAGCAAGGCCATGTCACTGATGCTGGATTACCGCTGGCCGGGCAATGTGCGCGAATTGCAGAATGCGATTCAGTTTGCTATCGTAAAATCCAAGGGCCGGGTGATCTCCGCTGATGATCTGCCGCTGGAGCTTCGCGATCTAGAAAATATCTGTTTGCGTCGGGGACCCTCCCGCAAACTGGATGTGGACTCAGTTCGATCGGCCCTGGAACGCACCGGCGGAAATAAGGTCAAAGCGGCGAAATTGCTTGGTGTGGGACGGGCCACCTTATACCGATTTTTGAGCGACCACCCGGATTTGCCCGAAACGATTCAATTGTCATTCTAGGTTGTCCCGTTGAGCCCTTTTTCCCGTTGGTCGGGAAAAATTGAATTAGATATTTTTCTATTTTAGCAGACAAGGAATCCAACTGGATAAACGCAACAACGAGCTATCCGATAGAAAGGTGCTGACCATGCTTACGCTCGAGGAATTAAAAAAAGATACCGACTTAATCAATGAAATCGAATGGAACATGACGCCCGAAGAAGCCGTCAAGCAGTATCTGGAATGGGGAAATACGGACTGGGGCAGCGGAAAATATGTGATCCGGTCCAAAAGCGATTACACGACCTATTTTGTCGTCAATTGTTGGCGCAAGCCCTATTTTATCTATTTAATCCGCCGTAACTCTGAAGAAGCACAAGAACTGGCAAAATTTGAGCTTCCGAGCCGATTTGAAAAAGATGTTTGCGAGCTCAAAGGCGTGTATGCGTTGGAGGAGGATGTCAAGGTCTGGTTGAAAAAGGAGCTCGGTGTTTAGTTTGCTGCTTCAAAAATAAATAAGCGCTTTAACATAACAACGAATGCCTAAATTGTCTAAAGTGCCTAAAATGACTAAAGTGAGCTAAAGTGCCTAAAGTTTCTGTGTCGCTTTGCTCCGTCTTTTTTTAAAAATGATAGAATTCTTCAACTTTAGTCACTTTAGGTCACTTCTCACTTTAGTCACTTTTGTGATGTATTTTTAAAATAGACTCAAGGAGAGATTTGTGGAAATGGACAAAATCGAGAACAGGCGGCAGCTGGATCAGCTGGCGAAAGAGTTCCGCTATATTATCACTGACATTATGTGCCGGGCAGGCGGCGGACATATCGGCGGATCCCTTAGCCTGGTGGAAATCATCATTACCCTTTACTTCAGAATCATGAACCTCAAACCGGACAATCCCCGCTGGGAAGACCGGGACCGCTTCGTGTTATCCAAAGGCCATGCCGGCCCGACCCTTTATACGGCCCTGGCCTACAGAGGCTATTTAAAGAAAGACGTGCTGCTGACTCTGAATGCCAACGGCACCCGATTGCCGAGTCACGTGGACCAGGTCATCACACCCGGCGTCGATCAGACCGCCGGCTCACTGGGGCAGGGGTTGTCGTGTGCCGTCGGAATCGCCCTGGCCAACAAGCTTCAGAAAAAGACCAACAATGTCTTTTGCATTGTGGGTGATGGAGAATCCCAGGAGGGACAGATATGGGAGGCTGCGATGTTTGCGGCCCAGCATAAACTGGATAACCTGGTGGCCATCACCGATTACAATAAAATGCAAATCGATGCCGAAGTTGAAAACATCGTATCGCTGGAACCTCTGGTGGACAAATGGCGGGCCTTTGGCTGGGAGGTGTTTGAGATGAACGGTCACGACTGGGACGAGATTTTTAATACCCTGAATAAAGCCATCGAAGTCAAAGACAAACCTTCGATGATTGTGGCCCATACCGTCAAGGCCAAAGGAAACGAATGTTACGAGAATCGGATTGAATGCCATTTTATCAACATCCCTAATGAGAATGAACGCGAAAGGGTCATCGGGGGCGTTTGCACTGATGGAGATGGGGAGCCGTTTCATTTTAACTGGACAGAGGGGATAGAAGAATGATGCTGCACGAGAAAGAATTAAGGGCCGTTTATACCGATACCCTCATGGAGCTGATGGCCGAAAACAGCAAGATTGTCTGCCTGGAAGCCGATCTGGGAAAATCATCGGGCACGGTTCCGCGGGTCTGGGAAGCCTTCCCGGATCGGTTTTTTGATGTCGGTGTTGCCGAAGCCAATATGATCGGCATTTCGGCCGGTCTGGCAAACGAGGGTATGGTGCCTTTTTGCGCAACCTTCACGCCTTTTGCCACCCGCCGGGCCTATGACCAGATCACCATTTCAATTGCCTATGCCGAAAACCCGGTAAAAATCGTCGGTACCGCTCCCGGTGTCACCACGGCCAAAAACGGCGCTACACACATGTGCTTTCAGGACCTTGCGATCATGCGCGCCATGCCCAATATGCGCGTTTACTGCCCGGCGGATGTATATGAACTTCGTTCCATGGTCAGATATATGGCCGCCAGCAAAAAACCGGAGTACATGCAGCTGATTCGAGAAGTCAAACCGCCGATATTTGACGAAAGCTATGTATTTGATCCGCATCAGGCTCGGGTATTGGATCAGGGATCAGATGTCACGGTTGTGACCACCGGCTTGACAACCATATTTGCGCGTGAGGCTGTTGCGATGCTGAAACAGGAAAACATTCAGGCTGAGCATATTCATTACCCTTCGGTTAAACCGCTTGATGTTGAAACCCTCTTAAAATCCGTCAAAAAAACCCATGCGGTGGTAACCGCTGAAAACCAAAATGTGATCGGCGGACTGGGCGGGGCGGTTTGTGAGGTTCTGGCTGAAAGCTATCCCGTAAAAGTCAAAAGACTGGGTGCTCAGGATCGCTTCGGCGAGGTGGGAGATGTGCCTTATCTTAGTGAAACCCTGGGTTTCAGCGCCAAAGATATTGCGACAGCCTGTCGCGAGATGAAGGAAGCCAAGTAATGTGTGAAGAAATATTACCCGGCCTGTTTCGAAATAAAATTCCTTTACCGAACAGCCCCTTAAAATATCTTAATTCATATATCGTCCGGAACTCTGCGAGAAACCTCATCGTTGATACGGGTCTAAACCGCAAGGAGTGCCTGGAAGCCATGCACAAGGGGCTGGCTGCGTTGGGAATTGATCTTTCCAAAAGCGACATTTTTATCACCCATCTGCATGCCGATCATTTCGGCCTGGTCTCAAAACTGGTGACCGATTCCACCGACATCCTGTTTAGCCGCCCGGAAAAAGAACTGATGGAATCCTGGGAAGGCTTTGGGGCCATGGTTGATTATGCCGCGCAAAACGGTTTTCCCGAAAATCAACTAAAAGCGGCGCTGGACAAACATCCCGGGGCCAAATTTGGCTCTGACTGGGTTCCGGAATTAAAGGTCCTCGATGATGGTGACGGTATTGATGTCGGTGATTATCATTTCAAATGTGTAACCACGCCCGGCCATACACTGGGACACACCTGTCTCTATGAGCAAAGCAAAAGGATTCTGTTGGCCGGCGATCATATCCTGGGGGACATCACGCCCAATATCCAATGCTGGTCGGATAAGGCCAACCCTTTGAAGGAGTATATGGCCAGCCTGGACAAGGTTCTCAAATTACAGATCGATCTTGTTTTGCCCGGACACCGCAGTCTGATTGACAATCCCGCAGCCCGAATCGAGGCGTTGAAAAAACATCATGCGCTCAGATTAAATGAGGTGCTCACCATTCTCAAAAAGGGCCCAATGAGTGCTTTTCAAATAGCTTCACAAATGACCTGGGATATTGTTTGTGAAAGCTGGGATCAGTTCCCGGTGGCCCAGAAATGGTTTGCTACCGGTGAAGCGATTTCACATCTGCGATACCTGGAGGAAGACGGCAGGATCGTTCGAATAACGGCGGACAAAAAAACACAATTTGCCCTTGAGACCTGATTCAAATGCAGAAAGGAAGGATATGCATCGAATTCTATTGATTCTGTCGGCCGGGTTGGCTTTGGCCGGATGCGCCGCCGGCGCCCCGGCCGGTGTGGAGCATACGCGCAGTAAAGACTCCCAGACTATTTTAAACAAGACCTGGCAGTGGGAATCGACGCTCACCCCCGTCGAAAAGATCACGGTGCCGGCGCCCGAACGCTATACCATTTTTCTACAGGCCGACGGAAGAGCGCAGATCCGGTTTGACTGCAACCGCGGCGGCGGGGAGTTCAAAATCTCCCCCGGCAAACTGGCCTTTGGCCCCCTGATGTCAACGCGCATGGCCTGCCCGCCGGACAGTCTGGACAGCGCCTTCATGCGGGACCTGCAGCGGGCGGTTTCTTTTTTCGTTGACGGCGGAATGCTTTACCTGGAGCTGCCCTATGACAGCGGCACGATGAAGTTTCACCCTGAAGGGCAAAAATGATGCGCTGGAATGAAGAGGGACACCGTCAGAATATTCATTTGTTTGCTTTTGGGTTTCGCTCTGGCCGCCCTGCTTGTATTTTGCGTTTATTTTACAGGCTTTAACAGGCGTGTAGTGGACAAATAGAACCGACATAAAAAAATGGGGCCCGGGTTGGGGCCCCATTTTTTTATTATCAGCGGCTGATGGGTTTAAGCCGCATCAATCTGGCGACGGTCGGACATATCCATCAGGACGCGCTCGCGGGCCTTGTCGATGCCCAGCGCTTTGCGTTTTTTGTCGATGTGGGCGAGCATCAGCTGGGCGATTTCATGGGGATCGGTTGCAAATCCCCATTTTCCCATGCCCAGTTGCTCGAGTTCTTCAAACAGGTGCTTGTGAAATTTGGTGCCTTCAATGATGGGGAAGGTCACACCGAAGACCGTGAACACACCCGAGGCCACAAAATATTGCCCGATAGTGATGGCCTTTTCGCTCATATACTCGGGTGCGCATCCGGCCACAGGCAGGTCGGCAATGCTGTCACCCAGACCGCCGGTTTTGACCATTTCGGCGCAGGCGATCAGAATGCGGCTGTTGTCCACACAGGCACCGCAGCCCAGCACCGGCGGCATGCCAACGGTCTCGCAGACTTCTTTAAGACCCGGCCCTGCCAGATGGGCGGCTTCAGGGGTTGTCAGTCCGGCTTTGGCCAGCGCAATTTGTGAACATCCGGTCTGAACCACCAGCACGTCGTTTTTGATCAGCTCTTTGACCAGTTCCACATGGACGTAGTCCTGTTTCATGCGGGCATTATTGCACCCGACCACGCCGGCTACACCGCGGATGCGGCCGTTGATGATATTGTCGTTGAGCGGTGTGTATGAAGCCCGGAAGGTGCCGCCCAGCATGTAGTTGATATATTCATGGGAAAAGCCGTGCACCCCGCTGTTGACGATCTTGGGAATGTCCACTTCCACACCGCGGTTTTTAAAGCGGCCGATGGCCTGGATGACAATTTCATCGGTGCAGTCTTTGGGTTTGTCTTCGTGAAATTCGATATGCCGGGCGCCTTCAATGCGCGCGCGCGGGTTGGTGGTGATCAGCTGGGTCTTATAGCATTCCGCCACTTGGGCCAGCGCCTGCTTGATGCACTGCACATCGACCACCATGGCATCCACCGCGCCGGTCACCAGGATGGTCTCGGTGGACATGAAATTGCCGGCATGCGGTGTTCCGTGGCGCACGAACATTTCCAGGCCCGAACAGCACATACCCACCAGGTTGATTCCTTTGGCGCCAGCATCCTTGGCAGCCTGGAGCAAAGTCGGCTCGGCGACCGATTCGACCATGGATTCAAACAGGTTCGGCTCATGGCCGTGTATGATAATATTGACCTGATCTTCCTTCAAGACGCCCATGTTGGTTTCAATTGCCACCGGCGCCGGTGTGCCGAATAAGATGTCGGAAATCTCGCTGGCCACCATGGATCCGCCCCAGCCGTCTGCGAGTGCGGTGCGGCTGCACTGTTTGGTGATGTTGGCGTAGTGCTGGTCGACACCCATGGCAGAGCGATGCATGAGCTCCATGATTTCGCGCATGGCACCGCGGGGCACGATTCCCTGCTTGCGCCAGGTTTCCAGGGTCTTTGGCGGTACCCGTTTGACAAACGGAATCTCGCCCTCGACCTGGGTATAGGTTCGCTCCAGCTCTTTATAAAGGTCCATGGCGATATCTTTGACCTCGCGGCCTTCGGTTTCGATACCCATTTCGCCGGCAACGTATTCGAGTTTGTGGACGTTTTTGATCTTATAGTCCTTGATGTGGCCCTCCAGTACCTCTCGAAATAAATTCAGCATGGCCATGCCGTGGTCGGTGTGGGCCGAGGTCCCCGCAGCAACCGCGCGCGCAAAGTTTCGCGACATGATGGTATCGATGGTGGCACCGCAAACCCCGACCTTGGAGTACGGGTCTTTGGAATTGAGCCGGCAGGGACCCATGAAGCAGTGCTTGCAGCAGGCCGAATCGGCCCCGATGGGGCAGGCTTTCATGTTTGTTGCCCGATCAAAAGCAAGCTCGACACCGTCCTTGCGGGCCTTTGCGAGCATCATCGCGGTGGCCTTACAGGTGGTGAGTTCGCTGGGCTCAAGCTGCTTGGTTTTAGAAATCACTTTTTTTTCGTCTGACATATAATTCCTCCCTTCGTGGAACTAACGATTTAGGTTCAATGGGAATGATTTTCATAAGGTGAAGATCATGACAATTTACAGGAACGCTTTGCAGGCGTGATTAATTAGTAACCATTCTCAATAAGATAAATTCGGTTGTTTGTCAAGAGTCTTAAAAGCTTAAAATTTTTCCAACTTTTCAATTATTTATTGGCAATTATTGTGCCAATCTATCTCTATTATAATTTGCCAATTTGCTTTAATGGTTTTAATGACGTAACATGTTGGAATCGCAGAATAATAATTGGCAGAAGAACTTTTTTGCCGTCAGCGGTGCGAAATTTTGTGTGATCGAACCGCTATTTTTTTGTCTTATGATACAGGTGTGTCTCATCATTGGGATGAGACGAAACAGGATTGCTATTTGTCAGGGGGGTTGATTCAGACATCCATGCAAAATCATCTATTTGGCTATAAGATGATACGATTGAATGCAAACCATTAGTTTTTAGATATATTTAGAGATAGTTGGCTTGAATTGTTGTTAGTTCAATGATCCGTTTTCGGCATTCAGATCCGTCCGACCCGGCAATGATCACCGGCTGTCTCAAATCGTCTCAAAATTTCGACCGCCGCACCAACAGACAATTCAATACTCTAATAAGCCATTCAAATTATAATCTATTATTTTTTTCAGATGAGCGTATGATCTGGTATAGAATTTGATTTACTTCCAAGTCTAGAATGTTTGGCGACACCCGCAAATAAAGGTAGGCTTATTGCCAATTATTGTAAGCTATTAGATATTTTAATTTTCCAATTGAAATAATTTGAATTTTATACTATTTGTGCAACACTTTAAACATTTCAACTGACGATCCGCAGCAATCTGCGGGTTGATATTTCCCTTGTGAATTGTTGTTTTTGCCCGACGCGGCATTGGAAGCCATCTCAAAAATTGGGTTTTGGTTCAAGATCGCGGCGGGGACGAGTTTCAAGCCGCAGGCAACCTGTTGGTGGTCGAGGACTTGAAACGAGGCACCAACAAAGAGATAGGGCCAAAAGACATATTTGAGATGGCTTATAGTAGAATCTGATCACCATCCAAACCAGCACGCCGAAAGGATGTTCCCATGTCCCATCCGAAAGTTAAAATGTATTCGTTGAGCACCTGCAGCCACTGTAAAGCCACCAAGAAATTTTTAGGTGAGTGTACCATAAAATATGAATTTGTTGATGTGGATAAGCTTCAAGGCGAAGAGCGCAAAGCCATCATTGAAGATGTCAAAAAATTCAATCCACGTTGCTCGTTTCCGACCATTATCATCGGTGAAACTGTCATTGTGGGGTACAAGGAAAAAGAAATAAAGGAGGCTCTGGGAATGCAATGACACCAAAGGAACTCTATGATCGCATGAAAAAAGTGCAGGAACCCAAAGGCTACTATTTCAATAAAGACAAAGAGCGGGCCTTTGAACTGCTGGAAGCGTTAATCGCCAACAGGGAGAATTACGGCTATATGGGCTGTCCCTGTCGTTTGCTTGCGGGCGACAAGGAACTGGACCGAGACATCTTTTGTCCCTGTGTTTACAGTGTGCCGGATATCGAAGAATTCGGCAGTTGCTATTGCAACCTGTATGTTTCCAAAGACTGGAACGAGGGCAAAATCCCGCATGAATATGTGCCCGAGCGCCGTCCCCCGGAAAAAATGCCCTATTGACATTTCTGCATGCACAATCCATTTTTAGACAGGTATGAAAATCAATTTGAGCAAAATCGGTTCATTTTTTTTAGTCCCCCAGCGGGCACATGAATAAGAGGTGAATTATGGAAGAAGAATGCAGACCAATGTTAAATACAGGATTGCGCGGCGTGGTCATCGCAGACACACGCATCAGCGATGTCCAGGGTGCTGCCGGGAAATTAATCTACCGGGGCTATCTTATTCAGGATCTGGCAAAAACGGCATCTTTTGAAGAAGTTGCCTATCTGCTGCTTTTTGAAAAACTGCCGAATGCGGCTGAACTTAAAAGTTTTAAAGCCCAACTCGCGGCCGAAAGGGATATCCCGCCGGAGATGATAGCCGCCTTAAAAACCCGGCCGAAAAATTCTATGGTTATGGACATTTTGCAGGCCGGTGTTGCCCTGCTGGCCAATCATGATCCGGATGTCACCGATCAAACACAGGAAGCCGCCGTCCGAATGGCTGTTCGGCTGATTGCGAAGTTTCCCACCATCGTTGCCGCCTGGGATCGCATTCGCAATGACAAAGAACCGCTTAAGCCACAGCCCGATCTGGGCCATGCAGGCAATTTCCTTTATATGCTTAAAGGCGAAAAGCCAGATGAAGAAGAAGGCCGCTTTATGGACGTCTGTCTGGTGTTGCATGCCGAACATTCCTTTAATGCGTCCACCTTTGCCGCCCGTGAAGTCGCTTCAACCCGCGCCCACATGTATGCCTCAGTAGCTGCAGCGGTAGGCTCGCTGTCGGGTGAACTTCACGGGGCTGCCAATATGCGTGTCATGGAGATGCTGTCTGAGATCGGTTCGACGGATAAAGTTGAAGCCTATGTGAATCAGCAATTTGATGCCGGCCGTAAAATTTTCGGATTGGGGCATGCGGTCTATGATACCGATGACCCCCGTGCTCATATTCTGGCGCCCATGTCCAAAAGGATGGGTGAGCGCATCGGGGATACGCGGTGGTATGAAATGTCTCAACTGCTTGAAAAAACCGGTAAAGCTGAATTTAAAAAGCGTAAGGGCAAAGATATCTATGTAAATGTTGATTTTTACAGCGCTTCCCTTTATTATGCCATGGGAATTCCAATAGACCTGTTCACGCCGGTATTTGCGATTTCAAGAATATCCGGCTGGACCGCCCATATCATCGAAGAATATTTTGCCGGTGCCGCGCCCAAGCCGATGCTGTACCGTCCGGAATCCGAATATATTGGCGATTACTGCGGACCCGATGTCTGTGAATTTGAGCCCCTTGAAGCAAGAAAGTAATCTTTTTTGGAGGCATTAACAATTTGCAAAAGCATCCTAACTTTCGGATGACGCGTCAGCGCAGGGTCATTCTGGAGGAACTCCGCAAAGTCGATTCTCATCCGAGTGCGGATGAAGTCTATGAGATGGTTCGCAAACGATTGCCACGCATCAGCCTGGGAACGGTTTATCGTAACCTTGAAATCCTTTCTGAGTCCGGCGATATTCAAAAGCTAGAACCCGGCTGTTCCCTGAAACGTTTTGACGGCAACCCGACCGAGCACAGTCATGTCCACTGTGTTCGCTGCCATCGGATTGCGGATTTGCCGATGGTCCCTGATTTAGAAATCGATCTGGCAGGCGTCAATACAGCCGATTTTAAGATCGTCGGACACCGGCTGGAATTTATCGGCCTATGCTCGCAATGCTCAGATAATTCCGAATCTACGGAAAATTAAAGACGGAAAGAGATTTTAAATCGGCATCCTCAGGGAAAGCACAAATTTCAGTTTACATTGAAGCAATATATTGGCGGGCAACCCAGCTCGCTTTTTTTGTTTCTTTTGCTAAATTAATTTAGTTTCGGGAGATGGCGGCCCATGAAGATTTTAATTACGGGTGGTCTTGGTTTCATCGGCACAAACCTTTCGGGTTATTTGATAGATAGAGGGCATGCTGTGATAGCGGTGGGGCGGTCTGCGACTCAAAATCGGATAACGTCCGACAGGTATCAATATGTTTCAGGAGATACCACCCGGCCAGGGGATTGGCAAGAGGCGCTGGATGATGTGGACGCTGTGGTTAATCTGGCAGGGTCATCAATTTTTAAGCGCTGGAGCAAAAGCGATAAAAAAGAGATATACGACAGTCGAATATTAACGACCCGCAATGTGGTCGCTGCGCTGTCGGCCGATCAATCGGTGGTCCTTTGCAGTGCATCCGGTGCGGGATATTACGGCAACCGGGGTGATGACCTTTTAAAAGAAGACGAAAAGCCTGGTGTTGATTTTTTGGCGTCTGTTTCGGCGGAATGGGAAGCAGAGGCCTGGCAAGCTGCTGCCAAAGGAATTCGGGTGGCGCTGATGCGGTTTGGCGTTATCCTCGGAAAAGCCGGCGGGGCTCTGGCCAAGATGATTCCGGCTTTTAAATTTTTTGTGGGCGGTCCCATCGGCAACGGCAACCAGTGGTTTCCCTGGATGCACCTGACAGATCTGATGAGCGCGATCGTGTTTATCTGTGAACATCCGCAGGTTAACGGACCGCTTAATTTTTGCGCGCCCAATCCGGTGAGAAACCGCGAGCTGGCAAACACCATAGGGGAAGTGCTGGGCCGACCGGCAATTATGCCGGCGCCGGCATTTATGATACGCACCGTGCTTGGAGAGTTCGCCAATGTATTGTTGGGCAGTCAGCGCACGATTCCCGATAAACTTCTGAGCCACGGTTTTCAATTTCAGTATCCGGATATTAAGTCTGCCATTCAGGCAGTTGTGGCTGGTTAAAATGCTGTGGTCATTTTAGTTTCCACCGCAGAGGCGCAGAGGCCGCTGAGATTTTTTTATCTTTTCCTTTCTGCTGAGAGGGCAGAGAGGAAAAAACAACATTCCTGCGGGAGATTTAAAATTAAATTCCTTGTAATATAACGTCGGCTGCAAACTTAATACAATACCCGCCACAAAGTGGCTGATGGTTTTCATTTGCCGGCGTCTCAGCGGCAAATCAAAAAAATATTATCTCAGCGAACTTTGCGCCTCGAGCGGAGCGGGCGGTGCAAATATAAAATGAAAGGATTACGATGACCAGCAGCGAATTGGATGAAACCGGCCAGCAGTTTTTGATTCATCTGTTTGAACAGACTGGTGGGGATCCCGGCACACAGGTTTCCATGTATGACGTCGGCGAGGGTTTAGGCCTGGACCGCAATACCGCTTCCCGGGTGGCTGAAACCCTTATTGGGTTGCAGCTGGTGGAAATTCGAACGCTTTCCGGCGGGATCGGTATCAGTGCCGACGGGGCCAGTGAGGTTAAACGTCTGATGGGGAGCGCTTCTCCGGCAGTCGGATCGCCGGCCAAGCTGGCCGATCAACCCGTTATGGATTCCACCAGTTGCAGCGGGGTCGAACAGGTCGCCGGGGAGCTCAAAAGCCGGGCCGGCAAATTGGGACTTGACTTTGACGGTCTTTCGGAACTGATGTCGGATCTAAAAACCATTGACGCGCAGCTGGGTTCCTCACGGCCCAAAACCGCGATCATCCGCGAATGCCTGCGTTCGCTTAAAGAAAATCTTGAAGGCTCGGCGGAAGGCGAAATTCTTCTGAAGGTAAAAAGGTTACTTGGGCAATGAGGCCGGATCTTTTAATTCAAGTAAGCAAAATTAATCACGAAAGCACGAAAGGGTCAAAACACGAAAGAAAAACAAAATTTTCGTGTTTTCGTGGTAAAAAAAATTGCCGTTTAAAGAGCAAAAGTTCCTTTTAGAAATTGACTGTGATTGGAAGAGAATTTCAATATGCCTAAAAAGAAGATCAAATTGATTTCCTGGAACGTAAACGGCCTGCGGGCCGTCATTAAAAAAGATTTTTTTTTATCGTTTAATCGGCTGGATGCAGACATTTTTGCCATCCAGGAGACCAAGATTCAGGAAGATCAGCTGACCGCCGAGATGAAAGATATCGCGGGCTATGAATCCTACTGGTCTCACGCGGCGGTGAAAAAAGGATACAGCGGTGTCGGTATCTACTCAAGGATCAAGCCCGGCCGGATCAATACCAGCCTCGGTTCATCCAGATTTGATCAAGAGGGGCGTATTGTCGAGTTGGATTTTGATGATTTTATCTTTTTTAACGTTTACTTCCCGAACGGGCAGATGAGCGACGAGAGACTTCAGTATAAGCTTGATTTTTACGAAGCTTTTTTCGAATATACCGATTCTTATAAAAAACAAGGCCGCAGCCTGATCATTACCGGTGACTATAATACGGCCCACAACGAAATCGATCTAAAGAACCCCAAAGCCAATGAAAACACCTCCGGGTTTCTGAGAATCGAGCGGGACTGGCTGGATCGCATTGTCCAAAACGGGTATGTGGACACTTTCAGACATTTTTTCCCGGATACCGAAAAATACTCGTGGTGGACCTACCGCTTTAAAGCCAGGGATCGCAATATCGGGTGGCGCATCGATTACTTTTTCGTGACGCAGAATATTATTAAAAAAGGCTGGATCAAAGAGGCGTTCATTGATAACGATATTCTAGGCTCCGATCATTGTCCCATCGGGCT